>Ga0209024_1000073_pt1 | contig 209278 bp, 203 predicted proteins | sample AutmiccommunBRH5_FD_187380 | JGI IMG/M metagenome (GOLD analysis project Ga0209024, IMG submission 187380) | Deep subsurface microbial communities from Mt. Terri, Switzerland - Autotrophic microbial communities BRH/5 (SPAdes) (version 2) | ecosystem: Environmental > Aquatic > Deep subsurface >...
TCAGAGCCGCATTATATTCGGGCCAGTTCATCGTGCGATATTTTGGAGAGGCAGGTTTCGGCATCCCTACCATCTAGCCAAGCAGATTCGCTCGGGGAATCCCTCAGCTCAGTTTTGCAACAAAGCCCATCCACATGCTCAGCGTGTCGATGGCGACGGGCTATGCAGGCGGCATCTCCGGCCGCAATGCAGGCCGCGTCCAGATCGCCATCGGGCAGGTGTGCCTGGCCCTGCTGCCGACCGCGACCGGACTGTGGATGGAAGGATCGACCGGCTATCGCGTCCTGTCGATCGCCATGGTCGCCATGGTGCTGGGCCTTGCCGAAATCAGTTCGACCACGCACCGAATCGTCGTCCAGGCGCTGATCGGCAAGCGCGACAAATCGCTGCTCGCTGAAAAATTCGAACGACTCGCGCGCTTCGATAGCCTGACCGGCCTTGAAAACCGCATGGCGATGCAGATGCGGCTGCGCGACATCTTCGAAACCAGCCAGAAGCGCAATGACGCCGTGGCGATCCTGTGGATGGATGTCGACCGGTTCAAGGAAATCAACGATTCGCTGGGCCATATGGTCGGCGACCAGTTGCTGCGCGCCGTGGCGGAGCGGCTCGACGAAGTCGTGCAGGGCCGGGGCCGGATCGCGCGCTTTGGCGGCGACGAATTTGTCATCATCTGCCCCGATACGGACAGGGTGACCGCAGCGGCGATCGCGCAGGAAATCATCACCTATTTCGGCCATGGTTTCGACCTGTCGGACAATCATCTCCAGGTGACCGCCTCCATCGGCATTGCGGTCGCGCCGCAGGATGGGCGCGACATGGACGAGTTGATGCAGCATGCGGACCTCGCACTCTATGAAGCCAAGCGGGAAGGGCGCAACCGCGCATCCAGCTTCAACTGGTCGCTCAAGGAACGCTTCAACCGTGTCCATGAGGTTGAAACCGGGCTGCGCCGCGCGCTGGAGACCAACGAACTCAAATTGCTCTTCCAGCCGATCGTCGATCTGGAAAGCGGCCATATCGACGCTTGCGAGGCGCTGCTGCGCTGGGATCATCCGGTGCTGGGACCGATTTCGCCCGGCGAATTCATCCCGATCGCCGAAAGCATGGGCATGATCGAGGCGATGACCGGCTGGGTGCTGCGCGAAGCCTGTATCGCTGCGGCCTCCTGGCCGGGCGAAGTACGCATCGCCATCAACATCTCGCCCGCCTCGCTCAAGTCGCACGAACTGCCCGGCAATGTTATTGCGGCGCTGCTGGAGACGGGGCTACCGGCGCGGCGGCTGGAACTGGAAGTCACCGAATCGATCTTCCTGGACGACAGCGGCCAGACCAACACGATCCTGCGCGAATTGCAGCGCATCGGCCTGCGGCTGGCGCTCGACGATTTCGGCACCGGCTATAGTTCGCTTTCCTATTTGCGCTCCTACCGGTTCGACACGCTCAAGGTGGACCAGAGTTTCATGGCCGGGGTCAGTTCCAATGCGGAGGATCGAGCGATCGTGCGCGCGATCGGCAATCTGGCGCGGGATCTGGCGATGGACACGGTGGCCGAGGGGATCGAAACGCCCGATCAGCTACTCCATGCGCGCGAGGCTGGCTTTACCAACGTGCAGGGCTATCTGTTCAGTCGCCCGGTGACGAGCGAGCGCGTTGCGGAAATGATTGCCGCCGGCCCGCTGGAAGGGGCGGAGCGCCCCGATCCCGTCATCCGCAAGCGGCCGCAGCGGCAGGCCTGACCCGCCGCCGCAGGGCTGCTTCAGCGCAGCTTGGTTTGCGCCGACGCCAGCCGACGCATCATCCGCAGGTCGCGGTCGGACAGGGATAGCGCCGTGTCGGTCCATGTTTCGACAATGTCGGTCAGTTCGGCCAATGTCAGCGGATTGACCCGCCGACCCGCCCGGTTGATGCCGACATAACCGGCATGATGGGCGCGATGGTCGCGAATCCATTGCGCGGTCGCAGCCTCGCCCTCGCCCGTTTCGACGACCTTGGCGACGATGCCCATCTCGCACATCTCGTCCGCGCTGTAGATGCGCCCCTCGGCAATCATCTCGCGCGCCAGCACCGGGCCGACGCGCCGCGACAATATCGAATAGGCGCCCATGCCGGGGAACAGGCCGAACAGCACTTCGGGCAGGCCGAACTTGGCCTGACGCTCGGCAATGATGACGTCGAAGCACATCAGCGCCTCCAGCCCGCCACCCAGCGCGTCGCCCTGCGCCAGACCGATATTGATGATGCTCATGTCGTTGCAGTGCCAGATGCGATCGACGATCTCGCAACAGGCGACGCCATAGCTGAGCAGGGTGGCGCGGTCGCGGCGCTGGATGCATTCGGCGAACATCTCCAGATCGCCGCCCAGGTTGAACACGCCGGGAAAGCGTGACCCCAATACCATGAATTTGAGCGGACCGTCGCGGCCGCTGCCGTCGGCACCGCCATAGACGCGCTTGCTTTCGCGCTGCCACGCCATCGTGTCGCGAATCAGGCCAAGATTGGAATTGGGCCGTTCATGCGGAGTCATGAAGGCCCACAATGTCGCCAGCTCCTCGTCCCAGCGCACGTCGATCTGGCCCAGATCGAACAGGGTGGAGCGGCTGGTTGGAACCGCAATTTCCGCTACGGAAAAGGCGGGTTGATCGGTGTCAGGCGCAAAATGCTCCTCACTCGCGGTCTCGACCACGTCCCTTGCCGGATTAAACCGTCCTGAATCAATCATGTGCGTCCCCGTTTTTCTATTACGACTGAACAGAACAGGCTCGCAGGGAGGATGCAATGAACCCTCCATCAATGAACAGAGCGTTAACTATTTTTGCTCAGCACTGTTGCAAACGCGTCGTCACAAATCGGCCCGAATGCGACTCGCTGTGGTGGAAATGCAACAAATCGACCTGTCATGGCCTCTGTTGATCGTCGCTCAGGCCTTTGTTAACCTTTATTAATTAGCAACGGTCGAATGAACGACCGCGATCAGGACTCCAAATTTGTCACGCTGGCCCTCCACGATGCGACGGGTGCGGCATGGCCGTTGCGCCTGTCGGCGGACTGCCTGCGCTTCATCGGTCCCTATCGCCGGGTCGAGGGCTTCAACGTCGATGCGCTGATGCTGTTTGAAGGTGTGCGCAAGGCGGGCTGAACCCTTGTGCCAGCGCCCGTTCGCTCATAAACGGCGCGCGTGACCCAGCCCCGTTTTTCCTTTTCCATCGCCGCCACTGACGGCAAGGCGCGCACTGGCGCTATCCAGATGCGGCGCGGCGAGATCCGTACGCCCGCCTTCATGCCGGTGGGCACCGCCGCCACGGTCAAGGCGATGCGCCCGGCCGAAGTGCGCGCGACCGGGGCGGACATCATATTGGGCAACACCTATCATCTGATGCTGCGTCCTGGCGCGGAGCGTATGGCGCGGCTGGGCGGCCTGCACGGTTTCATGGGCTGGGACCGGCCGATCCTGACCGACAGCGGCGGCTATCAGGTGATGAGCCTGTCCGCACTGACCAGGATGAGCGAGCAGGGCGTCGCCTTTTCCAGCCATATCGACGGGTCCAAGCATATGCTGACCCCGGAACGGTCGATGGAAATCCAGCGCTTGCTGGACAGCGACATCGTGATGGCGTTCGACGAATGCACGAAAAACGGCTGCACCCATGACGAGGCGGCGCGCTCGATGGAGCGATCGATGCGCTGGGCGAAACGTTCGCGCGACGGCTTTGACGCTGGCGGCGATCATGCGGAACGTGCGGCCCTGTTCGGCATCCAGCAGGGATCGCTGGATGAAGGGTTGAGGCAGCAATCGGCCCAGCAACTGATCGACATCGGCTTTGACGGCTATGCCGTGGGCGGCCTTGCGGTGGGGGAAGGGCAGCAGGCGATGTTCGCCACGCTGGATTTCGCGCCGGACATGCTACCGCAGGACAAGCCGCGCTATCTGATGGGCGTGGGCAAGCCAGACGATATTGTCGGGGCGGTGGAGCGCGGCATCGACATGTTCGATTGCGTGTTGCCGACCCGGTCGGGCCGCAACGGACAGGCCTTTACCTGGGCGGGACCGCTCAACATCCGCAATGCGCGCTTTGCCGAAGATACAGGGCCGCTCGATCCGCGCTGCACCTGCCCGGTCTGCACGACCTGGAGCCGCGCCTATCTCCATCATCTGGTGAAGGCGGGGGAAATGCTGGGCGCGATGCTGATGACGCAGCATAATATCCATTTCTACCAATCGCTGATGCAGGCGATCCGCGACGCGATCGCGGCCGGGCAGTTCGCCGCCTTCGCCGCCGATTTCCGCCGCGACTACCAACGCGCCTGAGCGTGATGATTTTGGCGTGAAAGTCCCAAACGGGGCAAGGTGAGGCATTCAAACTTCACGGAATGACGCTGATCTCGATCTTGTAGCCGCCCTCTTCGGCATCATGGTCCAGCGGCGCGCGGAGCTGGCGCGACAGGCCGGTCAGCACCCGGCCATAACGTTCGGCCAGATGGACCGTCATCGCGTCCGATCCGCGCAGCCCGTGCGACCGGACGCTCAGCAGCGCACGATCGTCGCGATCCGCCACCGCCCGTACCGCGATCCGCATCGTGCCTTGGGGGTCCAGCATCATCGCCAGTTCGACCAGTTCGGTCAGCAGGAAGGCGATCGGCACGGCAACATCCTGACTGATATGCAGGTCGTCCGCATCGATCTGAATGCCAAAGCGGCGCGCCTGCGCGGGCGCTGTGCCGCGCAGGCTGGCGGACAATTCGCTGATCAGCGGGCGCACGCCCACGCCGCGATTATCCTCCAGTTCCGCGAAATGATTGCGGTGGACGACCGAAAGCGCATCGACCCGCCGCTGGATCGAGGCATAGGCTTCCACCGCTTCGGGATCATGGGCCGATCGGGCGTGCAGGTTGATCAGGCTGGCGATGATCTGAAGGTTGTTCTTCACCCGATGATGCACTTCGCGGGTCAGCTTGCGCTGCGTTTCCAGCCCCTGCGCCATTTCCGCTTCATGGGTGGCGACATCCTCGCTGATTTCACGGAAGGTTTCGCCCAGCGCGACAATTTCCTGCGCCGGGGTGCGCACCTTTTGCAGCGGCTCCAGCACTTCGCCCGGATGATAGGCCGCAACCGATCGGCGCAGCAGCACCAGCGGGCGGATCAACAGGCGATTGACGACGAACCAGCCGACCGCCGCCGCCGCAAACCACATGACAAGCGGCAGGAAGAGCGAGAGCAATCGCGCCAGGGTCGCCGGCGGATCGCGCACCGTCATGGTCAGCACCATGTCGGGCGGGTCGAGCCGCGCCGACAGGCTGCTGGCGCGGCCAGTGATCTGCGTGCCGCCGGGACGGCTGATGACCATGCGCGCGTCGCCCTGCCGCAGGGTGAGCTGCCGGTTCTGCAAGGCGGTTGCAGGATCGGCGACGCTTTCGAGATGGGCCTGCGAATAATAGGCAAGGCCGACCAGCTTGCCATTGCGGCTGCGGACCCGGCTTACCAGCACGTTCGATGCGGGCAGGAGTTGCGCAGCCCTGCCCTTGAAGCGGGCGCCAAAGACGATGCCAGCCGGTTCCGGCGCGGCTGATCCGCACAGGCGCTTGCCGCGCCGGTCGTAGATGTAAAACAGCCCGCCATCGCGGTCATGCGACGTCAGGAAAAGCTCCAGCCGCTGGCAGATACTCTGGTCGCCACCGTCGTTGGCCAGGGTGTTGACGGTCAGTTCCAGTGCCGTCCGGTCCGATAGCAGATCCGCCGTCAGCTTGCGCGCGCTCTGCGTCACGGCGACGCGGAGCAGGGCGTCCTTTTCAAGATCGGCGGTGCGGATCGCCTGAAGCGAGGCGATCAGCGCGATCAGCCCCAGCGGCAAAAGGGCCAGCGTCAGGATGAGGAACATCTTGACGCCCGTTGACCGGAGCAGACCGGCAAACGGCACGCCCGGCAATCGGGCGGCTCCGGTGCGGGCGGCCGGAGGAAGGCTGCCCCCGTTCATGGCTGTATCAGTCCAGCTTGCTCAGCAGGTCGAGCATTTCGGAGGGAATATCTTCATCCACGGCGCGCTGATACACGGTGCGGAGCGCCTGGGACACATGGCCATCTTCCTTGGGGGCACGCTTGCGGCGTGACGAAGCGGCAGGTTGGCCGCTGTCCGGGCTGGTCACGCCATCTGGCTTGCCCCCTCCCGCCGCCTTACGTTCCGTCGATGAAGAAACCAAAATGAGCCCCTCTGAAGCAATATCCGACACGCCAGTCTGCCCGTATTTGCGGGATTCTTATAGAACGTCAATTCGCCGTTCTACGCGATTGATACAAAATTCACGATAAAATCGAAAAATCCATATGGCTGCGAAACAAATCTGCCCGTTGATGGTTCCGGCGAGTGAAGCATTTTTTCTACGGCCGCGCTTTTGGCTATGTTTGGGGGCAGGGGGTTGCCATGACGGCAGTGACATTCCATCCTTTCCCATGCCGCGATAGGCAGGCACCGATGCTTCGGGATTTTACGCCCATTTTGGGCAGGGAGAAGATTTGACGATGTCGCTTGGACAGCAATTGCACCCCCATCTTCCGTTCCTGCGGCGCTACGCTCGTGCGTTGACTGGCAGCCAGGCGCATGGCGACACCTATGTCCGCGCGACGCTGGAGGCGATCGTCGCCGCGCCGGAAGAATTTCCGTCCGACGTCGATCCTCGTCTGGGACTGTATCGCACCTTCCACGCCATCTGGTCCTCTTCGCATCTGGAAGATATTCCGATGTCGGTCGGTGGCAGCCGCGAAGCGATTGCGCAGGCGCGCCTTGCCCGCCTGACCCCGCTGCCGCGTCAGGCTTTGCTGCTGACTGCGCTGGAAGGCTTCACCATCGACGATGTGGCCTATCTGATCGACATGAGCAGCGCCGATGTGGAAGCGCTGGTCGAAGAGGCGCTGGGCGAGATCGAGGCGCAGACACGCGCCAAGGTGCTGATCATCGAGGATGAGCCGATCATCGCGATGGACATCGAAACCATCGTCCGCGATCTGGGGCATGACGTCACCGCCATTGCCGTAACGGCGGAGGATGCGGTGCGTGAAGCGCTGGCCGATCGTCCGGGGCTGGTGCTGGCGGACATTCAGCTTGCCGACGACAGCAGCGGCATCGACGCGGTGAAGGACATTCTTGCCGAATTCTCCGTGCCGGTCATCTTCATCACCGCTTTCCCGGAACGGCTGCTGACGGGCGAACGGCCCGAACCGACCTTCCTGATCACCAAGCCGTTCCAGCGATCGACCGTCAAGGCAGCGATTTCGCAGGCTTTATTCTTTGACGAGGCGACCGCGCCGGCCTGAACGGCGCCGCCTTTATGACGCAATGTTGGAACTCCCGATCATCGCTGGCGTTAATGAGGCGTAACGATCGGGAGACGGGCAATGGTTGAACCTGAAAAGCATATCGCGACCGAAGACGCGCGCAGCGGGTCGACGGAGCATGTCGTGCGGTATGTGCTGGGTATTTCGCTGGCACTCGCCGTCATCGTGATGCTCTTCGTTCTCTGGCGCTGACGGCGCGGATTGCGGAAACTGCTTTTTGACGGCACATGATTTAGGATGCGGGCGCATTTATGGCTTTGACGATGTCGGTTCATGGGATGAGGACGGCAACCAGCAAGGGGGGCGTACCCATGACTGATCATGTTGGCGACAGCCACGACGCTATCGGCGCAGAGATTGTGTCGGCCGAAGACCGCGCGCCACTGTCGGACGCCGACTTCAAGCGTGAGCTTGCCGCGGTCATTCCGCATCTGCGCGCTTTTGGCCGGTCGCTGTCGGGCAACCGCGATACGGCGGACGATCTGGTGCAGGAAACCCTGTTGAAGGCCTGGGCGGCGCGGCAGCGCTTTCAGGCTGGCACCAACATGCGCGCCTGGACCTTCATCATCCTGCGCAATCATTATCTGTCGCAAATGCGCCGTTCGCGCTTTCGTGGCGATTGGGACGACCTGACCGCCGATCGCATCCTTGCGGCACCTGCGTCGCAGGACAAGCATGTCGAACTGAGCGACATGCAGCGCGCCCTGCTACAGCTACCCCAGCCGCAGCGCGAGGCGCTGATCCTGGTGGGCGCTGGCGGTTTCGCCTATGAGGAGGCCGCCGAAATTTGCGGCGTCGCCGTCGGTACGATCAAGAGCCGCGTGGCCCGCGGTCGCGCCGCGCTGGAGCAGATCCTCGAAAGCGGGGAACTGCCATCGCGCCGCAGCCAGGAAACGACCGAAACGGCGGTGCTGGACGAAATCATGGATGATGTTGATCGGCTCAGCCGGGGCCGCGATCATGGCGCGCTGGAGGACTGACCGGAACGATCGCCCGACCTTGCCCGTTGTAGCTCGCATAAGGAGACGCAATATGGGCGATACCCCCTTAGAACGGGACGATCCGCCGACTCATTTCACCACCCCCGAGCCATCGCGTGGCAGCGGGGTCGTGTTTGCGCTGGTTGCGCTCGCGCTGATTTTGGCCATCGGTTTTTTCTATCTGACCAATGATCGTCGCGATGATCGCCAGGCTGAAGCCGTGACGAGCGCCGCGCAATCGGTCGACGATGCGGCCAAGCTGGTCGGGGACGCGGCCAAGAATGCGGCGGACAAATTACGCGACGGCAACGGATCGAAAGCGGCGGATCAATAGCGGCGCGATGCGCTGACACTGTAAAGCGGCTGGAGCGCGCAATCATCGCGTGCGCCACCCCCAATCCCATCACACAAGGCCGATCCCTTCACAGTCGGGGGTCGCCCATAATCCTGCGTCGGACCCGATCGGCGCGAAGGCGAGGCTTTTAAGAGCCGATAATCCCCATGGCTGATCATGGGTTGACCGCGATTGGCGCACGGATTCAGGATTTCTTTGCCATTTTCGGGCAGGGTATGGCCCTGTCGGATTTTCTTACAGTCATTGTAAGGCCAAGTGCGACACCACCGGGACCGATAGTGCGACGATGATCAGGCTGTTCAAACATTATGTGCCGCATGCCGTGCTGCTGCTTGGGCTGCTCGATTTCGTGCTGTTGCTGTGCGCGGCGGAGGGCGGCTGGATATTGCGCGCACGCCAGATTGGCATGGATATCGACCATGTGATGACCCGCATGGGCCCGCTGCTCAGCTTCGCCGTCGCGATCCAGACCGGCATGATCGCGGTCGGCGTCTATGGCACCGAAGCACTGCAATCCATCCGATTCGCCTTTGCGCGCTTGCTGGTCGCGGTGTCGCTGGGCGTCATTTTCCTCTCTGTCCTCTATTTCCTGCTGCCCGGCATGACGCTGTGGCGCTCCAATTCGCTCTACGCCATGGGGCTGGCGATGGGTCTGCTGCTGGCGGTCCGGCTGGTGCTCGGCTCGATGCTGGGCGGTGAGGCGTTCAAGCGGCGGCTGGTCGTGCTGGGCGCGGGCAATCGTGCCGATCGCATCCGCGAACTGGAAAAGAAGAAGGGCGCTGGCTATCTCGTCGTTGGCTATATCGCCATGAATGACGGGCCGCAGGTGGTGCAGGAAGCGATCAACCGCAGCGCCATCTACAATCTGTCCGATTTCGTTGTCCGCCTGAACGCCAGCGAAGTGGTGCTGGCGCTGGAGGAACGGCGCAACGCCATCCCGATGGCGGACCTTTTGCGGATCAAGACCACCGGCGTCCATGTCAACGATCTGTCGACCTTTCTGGAGCGGGAGACAGGGCGCGTCGACCTCGCCAGCGTCAATCCCAGCTGGCTGATCTTTTCGGACGGCTTTTCCGCCGGTCGCCGCATATCCAGCTTCGCCAAGCGATTGTTCGATATTCTGGCCAGTGCGCTGCTGCTGGCGCTGACCGGCCCGGTCATCCTGATCGCGGCGATATTGGTGAAGTTGGACAGCAAGGGGCCGGCTTTCTACCGGCAACAGCGTGTCGGCCTGTTCGGCCAGGAATTCTGGATCGTGAAGCTGCGCACCATGCGGACCGACGCGGAAGTCGATGGACAGGCGGTCTGGGCCGAAAAGGACGATCCGCGCATCACCCGGCTTGGCTATTGGCTGCGCAAATTGCGGATCGACGAACTGCCGCAGACCTGGACCGTGCTGAAGGGCGAAATGAGCTTCGTCGGCCCGCGCCCCGAACGCCGCCAGTTCGTCGAGGATCTGGAACAGCATCTGCGCTATTATGCCGAACGCCATATGGTGAAGCCCGGCATCACGGGCTGGGCGCAGATCAACTATCCCTATGGCGCGTCGATCGAAGATGCCCGGCACAAGCTGGAATATGATCTTTACTACGCCAAAAATTACACGCCTTTCCTGGACCTGCTGATCCTGATCCAGACGTTGCGGGTTGTCCTTTGGCCCGATGGCGCGCGCTGAGGCGCACGATATGGGCACGCTGCTTCAATTTGTCGGCGATTGGGGCCATGCGCTGGCGGCCGTGCTGTTTGCGGCGCTGGGCATCTTCATCCTGCGGCGGCGGGAAGAGGCCGTTGAACCGCGCATGCTGGCGGTCGCGCTGCTGCTGACCAGCTGCTGGGCGCTCTACATTTCCTTTGGCGGCGTTTCCAAACCGCTGAGCGGCATCGGCGAAAGCATCCGCAATGCCGCCTGGCTGCTGGCGATGTTCGTCATGCTGCGGCGCGGGCCGGTGGGCCGGGCGGGACCGATCCTGGCGATCAGCGCGCTTTACGCCGCTGTTGCCGGGCTGCTGCTGCTCCAGACATCGACCGATCTGATCTGGCGGCAATTGTCGCCCGACAGCGACGTGCATCGCGCGCTGGTCAACGTGTCGCTGGTGCTGCGGATGATGACCGCGATCGGCAGCCTGCTGCTGGTCCATCATCTCTACACCAACTGGCCCTCGCGTGAGCGGGTCGGGGTGGCGCTGCTGCTCGGCGCGCTGGCGGCGATGTGGACCTATGACCTCAATCTCTACGTGCTATGCTATTTCGCGCCGGCCAGGGTCAGCGAACTTTACGCCCTGCGCGGCGTGTTGATGGCGCTGCTGGCCCCCGTGATCGCGGTGGGCATGCACAAGGATATGGCGGGCCGCCTGCAACTTTCGCGAACGCTGACCTTTCAGTCGCTATCGCTGTTCGCCATCGCCCTCTATGTCATCGTCCTGACGGCAGCGGCGATCCTGATCGAACTGATCGCTGGCCCCTATGCCCGCGTGGTGGAAATCGGCGCTGTATTCTTCACCGCCGTCACCGCGCTGGTGCTGTTGCCATCGCCCCAGATGCGCGCACTGTGGAAGGTGCAGGTCGCCAAGCATTTCTTCCAGCATCGCTATGACTATCGCACCGAATGGATGCGTTTTGGCGAGACGATCGGTCGCCCCGGCGACGATGCCGCGCCACTGGGCGAGCGCGTGGCCAAGGCCGTGGCCGACATCACCGATTCGCCCGCTGCCATGCTGATGCTGCGCGACGAACAGGATGCGCTGACGTTCGAGGCGCACTGGAACTGGGACGGCGGCCTGCCTGATGGCGCTGCGCTGGCGCCCGACATGGTGGCGGCATGGGAAAAGAGCGGCTGGATCATCGATCTTGGCAAGCCCCGCGCCAGCGACGGCGCGCTGATATTCCCCGACTGGCTGACGCAGGACCGGCGCGCCTGGGCGTTGGTGCCGCTGGTCCATTATGGCCGCCTGATCGCGGCCATCCTGCTGGCCCGTCCGCCGATCGACCGGCGGCTCGACTGGGAGGATTTCGACATGCTGCGCACCGCCGGGCGGCAGGCCGCAACCTATATCAGCGAGGCGCAGGGGCAGCAGGCGCTGGACGATGCGCAGCGGTTCGAGGAGTTCAACCGCCGGTTCGCCTTCATCATCCATGACGTGAAAAATCTGGTGAGCCAGCTTTCGCTGCTCGCCCGCAATGCGCAGCGCCATGCCGACAACCCGGATTTCCGCGCCGACATGATCCTGACGTTGCAGGAATCGGTCGGCAAGATGAACGATATGCTCGCCCGCCTGTCGCAGCATAACAAGGGCAAGGCGGAGGAGCCCCGTCCGCTGTCCCTGCGCGACATGGCCGATCAGGTCGCCCGCACCCGCGCGCGCCAGCATCCGGTCAATGTCGTCGGCACCGCGCCGCTGGCACTGGCCGATCCGGCGCGGGTCGAACAGATACTCACCCATCTGCTCCAGAACGCCATCGACGCCAGCGCGCCCGACAGCCCGGTCGATCTGCGCCTGTCCGCCGATGCCAGCGACGTGCTGGTGGAGATTGTCGACCATGGCCGGGGCATGAGCGCGGAATATATCCGCCGCGATCTGTTCAAGCCCTTTTCCTCCAGCAAGGCAGGCGGCTTTGGCATTGGCGCGTTCGAAGCGCGCGCGCTGGCGCAGGCCATGGGTGGGCGGATCGACGTTGAAAGCAAGATGGGCGTTGGCAGCCGGTTCACCCTGCACCTGCCGCTCGCCCCCCGGAACGACAGACAAGAGAAAGCCGCCTGATGAGCGACACCCGCCCCAAATTGCTGATCGTCGAGGATGATCCGGGTCTCCAGCGCCAGTTGCGCTGGGCCTATGAGGATTATCGGCTGTTCATCGCGGGCGACCGGGACGAAGCGATCGAGATGTTGCGCGCGGAAACGCCCGATGTCGTGACGCTGGACCTTGGCCTGCCGCCGGACCCGGACGGCACCAGCGAGGGTTTTGCGACGCTGGCGGAAATATTGCGGATCAAGCCCGATACCAAGGTGATCGTCGCGTCCGGCCATGGCGCGCGGGAAAGCGCGCTCGATGCGATTGCGGGCGGTGCCTATGATTTTTACCAGAAGCCGGTCGATATTGACGAACTGGGCATGATCGTCCGCCGTGCCTTCCATGTTCATGCGCTGGAGCGGGAAAATGCCCGGCTAGCCGACACCGCGCCGGATGACGGGCGGGTGCTGGGCCGCCTGATCAGCGCCGCGCCCGAAATGATGAAGGTCGCCCGCACGATCGAGCGGGTGGCGAGCGCGCAGGTTTCCGTCCTGCTGCTGGGGGCGAGCGGCACTGGCAAGGAGTTGCTGGCGCAGGGCCTGCATGATGCCAGCCCGCGCCGGAACGGGGCGTTCGTTGCGATCAATTGCGCGGCGATCCCTGAGACGCTGCTGGAATCGGAACTGTTCGGCCATGAAAAGGGCGCGTTCACCGGCGCGGTCAAGACGACGCCGGGCAAGATCGAACAGGCGCAGGGCGGCACATTGTTCCTCGACGAAGTGGGCGACATTCCACTGGCGCTCCAGGTCAAATTGCTGCGCTTCCTGCAGGAACGGTCGATCGAACGGGTCGGCGGCCGCAACCCGATAGCGGTCGATACCCGCATCGTTTGCGCCACCCACCAGAATCTGGAGGAGATGATTGCGGCGGGCAGCTTCCGCGAGGATCTCTATTATCGCCTGGCCGAAATCGTTATCCGCATACCCGCGCTGAAGGACCGGCCCGGCGATCCGGCGCTGCTGGCCCGCCACTTCCTGGCGCGCTTCGCGCGAGAGATGAACCCGCAGGTCAAGGGGCTGGCCCCGGACGCCCTTGCCGCGCTCGACGCCTGGCCCTGGCCGGGCAATGTACGCGAACTGGAAAATCGCATGAAGCGCGCGGTCATCATGGCCGATGGCAAGCTGGTGACGGCGGCCGATCTGGACCTGGACGAGGAACGCGCCGCCGGGGGTGAGGTCGTGAACCTGAAGGCCGCGCGCGAAATGGCCGATCGCCGCGCCATCCGCCGCGCCATCGCGCGCACCGACGGCAATATATCGGGCGCGGCGAAGATATTGGGGATCAGCCGCCCGACCCTCTACGATCTGCTCAAACAATATCAGATGCAGGCATGAGCCGGACGCGCATCTTCCTGATCGCCGGGATCATCGTCCTGCTGCTGGGCGTGGCGGGCCTGTGGCAATGGCGCGTGCATGAACGGGACGGCAGCGCCGCGCTGGCGCGCGGACTGGCAGCACTCGACCGGGGTGACGCGCGCACGGCGCGGATCGAATTGATGAACGCGATCAAGGGCGCGCCGCGATCCGTGGTCGCGCGGGAAGCGCAGGCACGCGCACTGGTGGAACTGGGTGACGGGGCAGGAGCGCAGGTCGAAGCGGCCCGCGCGCGCGCATTGGGTGCGCCGCCGTCGCAGACCCGCGCCGTCATGGCGCAGGCGCTGTTGTTGCAGGGCGATGCCGCCGCTGCGCTGAAGGAAGCGCGCGCCGCCGATGTGCCCGACAGCGACCTGGACATGGCTGCGCGTGTGATCGCGCGGGCCGCCATGGCGCAGGGGGACATGGCGGGGGCGCAAAAAGCGCTGGTCAACGCGCTGGCGATCGCGCCCGATGATGCGGAAAACTGGGTCGAGCTTGGCCGCTTCCGGCTGGCGACCGGCGATCAGGCGGGGGCGATTGCGGCGGCTGACCGGGCGGTGGCGCTGAACCCTGCCGATGCGCGAGCATTGACGCTGCGCGGGGAGCTGACCCGCGCCCAATATGGCCTGACGGCGTCGCTACCCTGGTTCGACCGGGCGCTGGCGGTTCGGCCCGATTCGATCCCGACGATGGAGCAATATGCCGCGACGCTGGCCGATGCCGGGTCGGCCAGCGCGATGCTTGCCCTCACGCGCCGCATCCTGGCGCTGGACCCTGCCAATGCCCGCGCCTGGATGATGCAGGCGGTGATGGCGGCGCGCGCGGGCAAGGCGGATCTGGCCCGTTCGCTGCTGGACCGGACCCAGGGCCAGCTGGACGATGAACCGGCCACTCGCCTGCTGCGCGGCGTGCTGAACTTGCAGGAGGGCAACGCCGTCCTTGCTACCGAGGCGCTGGCCCCGCTGGTCGCGGCGCAGCCCGACAATCGCACCGCCCGCACCCTGCTGGCCCGCGCCCAATATATGACCGGCGATTATGCCGCCGCCGCCACGATGCTGGCGCCGATCGTCGCGCAGCGCGATGCCGATCCCTATGTGCTGACGCTGGCCGCCCGTGCGCAGGAGGGGTTGGGCGACCGGACGATGGCCGCCGACATGCTGGCCCGCGCCGCCTGGCCGGTGCGTGCTGCCGCCGATTCCTTTGCCAGCCCCCGCGACGCCGCTTTGGCCAGCGGGCCGCCGCCCGCCAGCACCGCCACCGCGCGCGACAATATCCCCTATATCCGGGCGCTGCTGAGCACTGGCCGCACCGGCGAAGCCTTGGCGCGCGCCCAATCGCTGAGCCGCGCCAATCCCGGTGCGCCCGACGCCTGGCTGATCCACGGTGACGCGCTTGGTGCAGCGGGCCGCCCGGCCGATGCCGCGCGCGCCTATGAGGCTGCTGCCAATATCCGGTTCGACCGGGCCGCCGCCATGCGTCTTGCCGCGGCATGGGGGCAGGCGGGCAATGCCGTGCGCGCGGCGCAGGTCGTGCAGCTTTTCCTGACCCAGCATCCCAATGACGCTGAAGCCCAGCGCCTTGCCGCCACCGTCGCCATGCAGCGGCAGGACTGGCGCGCCGCGCTGCGCCTGTTGCAGGCAGTGCGGGCGCAGACCGGGAATGGCGACGCCGTGCTGATGGCCGACCTGGCCCGCGCTGCGCTGGAAACCGGGGATCGCCCGTCCGCGCTGGCCTATGCCGCCCATGCCTATCGCCTGATGCCCGCCAACCCGATGACCGCCGACATTTATGGCTGGACGCTGCTGCGCACCGGCGACAAGGGACCGGCGGCGGTCGATCTGCTGGAAAAAGCGGTGGCGCTGGCGCCCGGCCACCCGGTGCTGCAACTCCATCTGGGGCAGGCCTATGCCGCTGCCGGGCGCAAGGATGATGCGAAGCTGGCGCTGGGACAGGCAGCAGCTACCAATTTTGCGGGGCGGCAGGAGGCGGTGGACGCGCTGGCGGCGCTGTAAAATCCTCCGCCCTGCGTCGCGTCGCATGTCTTTTGGCCCGTTCGTTTCGAGCGAAGTCGAGAAACCTCAGCGCCATGGTTTCTCTACTTCGCTCGAAACGAACGGAGGTTGGAGAATGGGCCCGGAACGACAGGAAAAGCGCGCGGCCCGCTTACGCCTTCTGCGCGTCCAGTTCCTCGACCCGCAGGCCCAGCCGCCGGATCTGCGCCGCGACCGGGGGCCAGACGGTTTCCAGAAAATGCGCCCGCTCCGCCACGCGCAGGCGGCGGGTCGCGCCATCGGCGACGAACATGCCGACGCCACGCTTGACCACGACCAGCCCATCATCCTGAAAGCTTTGATAGGCCTTGGCGACCGTCAGCGGATTGGCCCCCTGCTGCGCGGCAAAGGCGCGGACGGATGGCAGCATGTCGCCATCGCTAAATTCACCGTCCAATATGGATGCGGCAATTATATCTCGCAGGCGGAGATAGACGGGTTTGGAATCGTCGGCCATAACTGCATCAGTGCCATAATACAGCGATGCGCGCAAGCCAGTTGCTTGCGCTGGATCGGGTCGTTTGCGTAACTATCTGTCCCAGATCGATATGATGTCGTCATAATCTGGCCTTGGCCGCTCTTCCTGCGGCTTGCCGGGCGTCCCGATGAATATGAATCCGGCGATGCTTTCGCCCTCCTTGCCAAAGGCCGCGCGCACATTGTCATTATAGGTCGGCCATCCGGTCAGCCAGCCCCCGGCAAAGCCCAGCGCATGGGTCGCATTGAGCATGTTCATGACCGCCGCGCCCACCGACAATGTCTGTTCCCAGGCCGGTATCTTGCTGCCCGCGACGGGGGCGGACAGGGCGACCACCAATGTCGGCGCCTGATGCGCGAACTGGTGCATCGCCTCTATCTCCAGCCGACCGGCATCGGGCTTTTCGGCGCGATAGGCGGCTTCGAGCAGGTCGGCCAGCGCCGCGCGCTTTTCCAGCGGCACGATGATGAAACGCCATGGCGCCAGCTTGCCATGGTCGGGCGTGCGGATCGCCACCTCCAGGATCTGGCGCAATTGCGCATCGTCCGGGCCGGGCGCGATCAGGTCGCGCGGTTTGCCCGATCGGCGAGTCTGGAGCAGGGTGAGCGGGGTCGAGCGGTCATTGAACATCGCATCCAGATGGCGCGGCACCCGCTTTGACGCAAGGGCCGCCTGCGCTTTTGACAGATGCGAAATAGGCTCTAGTCTCGCGCCATCCTCTGGTCCCCGTTCGGCGGACCGGCACACATAAAAGACAAGGGTAGCTGATGGCGACCTCAATTTCTGGCGCGGCGGCAGCGGGCAAGACCTGGCTTGGCCATCCGCGCGGCCTGTTCCTGCTGTTTTTCGCGGAGATGTGGGAGCGTTTTTCCTACTATGGGATGCGCGCCATCCTGATCTTCTACCTCACCAAACATTTCCTGTTCGGGGAGGACAGGGCCTATCTGCTCTACGGCGCTTACACCTCGCTCGTTTATATCACCCCGGTCATCGGCGGCTATCTGGCCGATCGGTTCCTGGGGCCGCGCAAGGCGGTGCTGGCGGGCGGGCTGTTCATCGCCTTCGGTCATTTCCTGATCGCGGTGACGGAGGGGCCGGGGGGGCAAGATCCGGTCTATCTCAACGGCTTCTATCTGGCGCTGGCCAGCATCATCGTCGGCACCGGCTTTCTGAAAGCCAATATCTCGGTGCTGGTCGGCGAACTCTATCCGCGCGATGACGCCCGCCGCGATCCGGCCTTTTCCATTTTCTACATGGGCATCAATGCGGGCGGGGCGATCGGCCCGCTGGTCTGCGGCCTGTTGGGGGAAACGATGGGCTGGGGCTGGGGCTTTGGCGCGGCCGGGGTCGGCATGTTGCTGGGCCTCGTGATGTTCGTCTGGCTCACCCCCTGGCTGCTGGGCAAGGGGGAGCCGCCCGCGCCGCAGCAATTGCGCGCGCCAGCGGTTGCAGGCGTCAGCCAGGAATGGACCATCTATCTGGGCGCGATATTGGGCGTCGTCGCGATCTGGTTCGTCATCCGCTATGCCGAATTGCTGGGCTATGCGCTGCTCGCCTTCGCGGCGCTGACGGTCATCTACATCGTCTGGCGCACGCTCGGCACGCTGGGCAAGATCGATCGCGACCGCATGTTCGCCGCCCTGTTCCTGATCGCGCTCAACCCGCTATTCTGGGGTCTGTTTGAACAGACCGGATCGTCGCTCAACATCTTTACCGATCGCAATGTCGACCGCACCGTGCTGGGATGGGATATTCCCGCGTCGATGTTCCAGTCGGTCAATTCCATCTTCATCATCCTGCTGGCGCCCTTGTTCGCCGTGCTGTGGACCTTCCTCGACAAGCGCCGCCTCGAACCCTCATCCCCCGCCAAATTCGGCATCGGCCTCATATTGTGCGGCGCGGGCTTTCTGGTGCTGGTGGCGGGCGCGGCGATGGCGGGGCAGGATCTGACCCCGCTGCTGTTCGTCATCCTCATCTACCTGTTCCACACCATGGCGGAGCTATGCTTCTCCCCCGTCGGCCTGTCGGCGATGACGCGACTGTCGGTGCCCAATATGGTCGGGCTGGTGATGGGCACATGGTTCCTGGCCATGGCAGCGGGCAATTTCATCGCTGGCCTGATCGCCCGCGCGACCGGCAGCGGCGATGCGAACGGCGTGGCGCAGGTGCTGGATGTCTATAGTCGCATCGGCTGGTTTTCGATCGGCGTCGGCGTGATCGTATTGCTGGTCTCGCCAATGATCACGCGGCTGATGCATCTCGACACGATTGGCGCGGAGGAACGTCCATGAGGTTGATCTTGATCGCTGCGCTGCTCGCCAGCGCGGCTACCCCTGCCGGTGCGAAGAAGGACAGGGAAGCGCCCGCCCCGACGCAGGGCAGTTCGGCCGAGCCGGAAAACCCCTATCCCTCGACCTACAAGGCCTATCCCGGCGTCGCCACGGCGATCAGGGGCGCGACCATTTTCGACGGGGAGGGGGGCCGGATCGACAATGGCGTCATCTTCCTGTCCGATGGCAAGGTGACCGCGATCGGCGGCCCCGACACGCCAATCCCCGCCGACATCGCCCTATTCGATGGCACCGGCAAATATGTGACGCCGGGCGTCATCGACATACACAGCCATCTGGGCGATTATCCCAGCCCCAGCGTGGATGCGCTGTCCGACGGCAATGAAGCGACGTCGCCGGTCACCGCCCATGTATGGGCCGAACATAGTATCTGGCCGCAGGATGCGGGCTTTGGCCGGGCACTGGCCAATGGCGGTGTCACCAGCCTGCAAATCCTGCCCGGATCGGCCAATCTGTTCGGCGGGCGCAGCGTCACGCTGAAAAACGTCCCCGCCCGCACGATGCAGGGGATGAAATTCCCCGGTGCGCCCTATGGCCTGAAAATGGCGTGCGGTGAGAATCCCAAGCGGGTTTATGGCTCGAAGGGGCGGGAGCCTTCTACCCGCATGGGCAATATGGCGGTCAATCGCCAGACCTGGATCAAGGCGCGCGAATATCAGAAGAAGCGCGCCGCCGGAAAAGATCAGACCCGTGACCTTGGCATGGAAACGCTGGCCGATGTGCTGGAGGGCAAGATCCTGGTCCATAACCACTGCTACCGCGCCGACGAAATGGCCAATGTCATCGATATGAGCAAGGAGTTCGGCTACAAGGTCACGGCATTTCACCATGCGGTCGAAGCGTACAAGATTGCCGACCTGCTGCGCGATAACGGCATTTGCGCGGCGCTGTGGGGCGACTGGTATGGCTTCAAGATGGAAGCCTATGACGGCATCAAGGAGAATATCCCGCTGGTCCACCGGGCAGGCGCCTGCACCATCGTCCATAGCGATGATGAAAATGGCATACAGCGGCTCAATCAGGAGGCGGCCAAGGCGCTGGGGGCTGGCCGCCGGATGGGCATCGACATCGCTGACGAGGTGGCGTGGACCTGGCTCGCCATCAACCCCGCGCGGGCGATGGGGATTGCCGATCAGACCGGCAGCCTGAAGGTCGGCAAGATGGCCGACGTGGTGCTGTGGAACGGCAATCCGTTCAGCACCTATACAAGGCCGGAGAAGGTGTGGATCGATGGGGCGCTGCTCTATGACAGCGCCAATCCCAAACTGCGCCCGGTCAGCGACTTTGAACTCGGCCAGATCGGCGCGGGAGACGTGAAATGATGACGGCATCCAACATCCGTTCGCTTCGAGCGAAGTCGAGAAGCGCTCGCGCAGCCTTCGCGGCTCTTGCGCTGCTCTCCACCCCCGCGCTTGCCCAGTCCCTCGCCATCACCGGCGCGACCCTCGCCATCGGCGACGGCTCCGAACCCATCCGCAACGGCACTGTTCTGATCAGCGCCGGCAAGGTGACGGCCGCTGGCGCGGGCATCGCCATTCCGCCGGGCATCAAGGCCATTGATGCGGGCGGCAAATGGGTGACGCCGGGTCTGGTGTCGGGATACTCCCGCGTCGGTCTGGTAGAGGTGCCTGCGGTCAACGAAACCAATGACGCCAGTGCGCGGTCGCCCTTTTCCGCCGCGATCGATGTCGCTCCGGCGATCAACCCGCTCGCCAACCCGATCGCGATCAGCCGCACGGCGGGCATTACCCGCGCCGTCGTCGTCCCCTCGACCGGCATCGGCATTTTCGCCGGGCAGGGCGCGGTGGTGGATCTTGGCGCGGACATGAACGCCATCACCAGGGCGCGCGCCTTCCAATATGTCGAACTGGGCGAGGAGGGGGCCAAGGATGCGGGCGGCAGCCGTCCCGCCGCGATCCTGACCTTCAGGACGATGCTGCGCGAGGTGCAGGATTATGCCAAGGCGCCTGCCAGCTATGACGGACGCTCGAAGGATGCGCTGCTCAACCGGGTGGATGCGCAGGCGCTGGTGCCGGTTGTCACCGGGGCGATGCCGCTGATGGTCCATGTCGAAAGCGCGCGCGACATAGTGACCGTCCTGTCGCTGCGTCAGGATTTTCCTGCGCTCAAGCTCATCATCGCGGGCGCTGCCGAAGGCTGGATGGTCGCGCCGCAAATCGCGGCGGCCAAGGTGCCGGTGATTGCGGGCGGCCTCGACGACCTTCCCTCCAGCTTTGAAAAGCTGGCCGCGACCCAGAGCAATGTCGGGCGGATGGTAAAGGCAGGCGTCATCGTCTCCATGGGGCTGATGGACCGGGACGAGGGGCTGCAACTGCGCCTCGCCACGCAGCAGGCGGGCAATATGGTGGCGCTGAACAAGGTGCCGGGCGCCACCGGCCTCAGCTGGGGGCAGGCGCTCCGCACGATCAGCAGCGCCCCCGCCGAAGCGATGGGGCTGGGCGACCGGATCGGCTCACTGAAGCCGGGGCGGGCAGGGGATGTCGTGTTGTGGGATGGCGATCCGCTGGAAATGACATCCGCGCCGATCGCGGTGTGGATCGACGGCGTGCCGCAACCCATCGACAACCGCCAGACAAAGCTCCGCGACCGCTATGCGACGCCGCAGGAGGGCGCGCTGCCCAAGGCGTATGAATGGTAGGGCCGCGTCCGTATCCTTCTCCCCACGGGGGAGAAGGATACGGAGCCTTACTGAACGCAGTGAGGTTAGGCGAAGTTGGAAGAGGGGGGGGGAGAACGCTCGCTGTCCTATACCCGCCCCAACCCGGCGCCGTTCGTTTCGAGCGAAGTCGAGAAACCTGCTCGGTGTTTCTCGACTTCGCTCGAAACGAACGGAGGTGGAGAAAAACCGTCAAGCCATCGCGCCTATGCCGCAGTTGGAAGAGGGGGGAGGACGTTCGCTGTCCTACACCAGCCCCGCCTGCTATAAGCGCGCCCGGCTCCTTCCCATCGTTCACACGCCACGCTCGACCGCGCGTACCGCATGGCCGACCGCCAAACGTCACCCGAATTCCCCATAAGCGATATGGGCGAAGTTTGCGAAGTTTCGCATGCGCCAGCCATGGCAGGATGCGTAACATCCTGTCCGAATCGCGCACGAAAATATCATGATTGCCGGGAAATATGCGAAGCTAAGCCCCACATCTCCTATTCGACGCTTGCCTGTTGCCGGGCCGTCAGTTCATCGACAGGATCATGTTCCGCACCTGCGGATAGACCTGCTTTTCCCATTTGCTGCCGGAAAAGACGCCATAATGGCCAACGCCCGGCTGCAAATGGTGGCGCTTGAGGTGCGGGCGAAGGCCGGTGCAGAGCGCGTGGGCCGCCGCCGTCTGGCCCACGGCGCAAACATCGTCCTTCTCGCCCTCGACCGTCAGCAGGGCGGTCTTGCGAATCGCGCCCGGATTGACGGGACGGCCACGGTGCATCAATTCGCCCTTGGCCAGCAAGGTACGCTGGAACACCAGATCGACCGTCTCCAGGTAAAATTCCTTGGTCATGTCCAGGACCGCGAAATATTCCTCGTAGAAACTCTTGATCTTGTCCGCCTCGACCGTCTTGCCGTCGGCCAGAAGCTGATAGAGTTCGCGATGCTGCGATCCGTGCCGTTCCATGTTCATCGCCATGAAGGCGGAAAGTTGCACAAAGCCGGGATAGACTTCGCGACCGCGCCCGGCATAGCGGAAGGGGACGATGGAGATCAGATTCTTCTCGAACCAGTCGATCGGTTTGTCGTTGGCCAGGTCATTGACCACGGTGGGCGCGACCCGCGTGTCGATCGGCCCGCCCATCAGCGTCATCGACTTTGGGGTCGCGGGGTCTTTATCCTCCGCCATGACCGCCACCGCCGCCAGCGCAGGGACGCAGGGCTGGCATACCGACAGCAGATGCGCGCCGGGGCCCATCGTCTGGAAAAAGCGGATTATATAATCGACATAATCCTCAAAGCCGAAACGCCCAGCCGCCAGCGGCACGTCGCGGGCATTTTTCCAGTCGGTAATATAGACGTCATGGTCCCGCAGCAGGGTCTCCACAGTACTGCGCAGCAAGGTGGAGAAATGACCCGACATCGGCGCCACCACCAGCACGCGCGGCTGGGCGGTGTCTACCTCATCCTTCACGAAGTGCAGCAGGTCGCCAAAGGGCAGGTCGAGGACGATCTCTTCGCGCACCGCGACATCGGCATTGCCGCTGCGTACCGACGTAATGGCGTAGGGCGGCCGTTTGTGCGTAACCCGCGCGCCCTGAAACACGTCCATCAGCGCGAACATGCGGCGAGGCATGGCCCAGTCGGCCATCGGCCCCAATTTGTCGCGCATCCCCAGCGCAACCTGCGCCCCGAAGCGTGCCGGCGCCAGCATATCGTTCCACGCCTGATAACCACTGTATAGCATCCGCATGATTATAAGCGCGCCTTGTTTAATCCGTCCATCCGAATCGGTTCTGGTATAAAACGTTATACACGGATTATATGTTGCACCGCATCATCATAAATGTAGGTTAAGGCCGACCGGAGGGAATGTCATGCCCATTGCTGAGCTCACTCTATCCAGTAAAAATTACTCGTCCTGGTCGCTGCGCGGCTGGCTGCTCTGCCGAATTGCGGGCCTGAAGGTCGAGGAAAAGCTGGTCGCGCTGGATGATCCGGAAAATCGCGCGGAATTGCTGCTGCTGTCGCCATCCGTACTGGTGCCGCGCCTGACCCATGAAGGGGCGAGCGTGTGGGACACGCTCGCGATCGCGGAATATCTGCATGAATTATATCCCGATGCAGGCATGTATCCCGCCGATCGGATCGCCCGCGCCCATTGCCGGTCGGTGTCGGGGGAAATTCATTCCGGTTTCGCCAATCTTCGCTCCGCCCTGCCGATGAACCTGAAGGTCCGCCACGCGAAATTCCCGATCTTTCCGGGCGCCAAGCCCGACATCGAACGGATCGAGACGATCTGGGCCGAATGTCTGGACAGCTATGGCGGGCCATGGCTGTTCGGCGACAAACCGACTGTCGCCGACGCGATGTTCGCGCCGGTGGCCGAACGGTTCCTGACCTATGCCGTGCCGGTGTCCATGAAGGCGGCGGCCTATTGCCAGACGATCAACGGGTGGGACATCATGCGCGAATGGATTGACGAAGCGCGGATCGAACCGGACGAGATGGAAGAGCTCGACATCGAATTCTGACAGTCCTTTCGCCCGTCACTGGCCTTTCGCTTAGGGCTGGTAGCGGGTAAGCCTGTGCCATGACCCGTGCATTACTGGCTCTTGGCCTCCTCGCCCTTCCCGCTCACGCCCAGACGGTCGCGCCGCAGCAACTCGAACAATCGGTCCGCGTTCTGGCGTCCGACCTGTTCGAAGGCCGCGCCCCCGGCACCGTTCGGGAGGAGCGGACGATCGGCTATCTGGTCGGTCGCTTTCAGGCGCTGGGGCTGGAGCCGGGCGGGCCGGATGGGCAATGGGTGCAAAGCGTGCCGCTGCTCCACACCCGGCTGGGCCAGGCGGAGGTGCTGGGCGTCAAGCAGGGAAGCGCCACGACGGCGTGGACCGCGGGGAAGGACGTCTATCTTTCCACCCTCCAGCCGCGCGACAAGGTTGCGATCAGCAGCGCGCCATTGCTGTTCGTCGGCTATGGCGTCTCTGCCCCGGAACGCGGCTGGGATGATTTCAAGGGCGCGGACCTGAAAGGCAAGGTCGCGGTCTTTCTGATCAACGACCCGGATTTCGAAGCGGCCAAGGGCGATGACGCAGCCGGCAAGTTCGGCGACCGGACAATGACCTATTATGGCCGCTGGACCTACAAGTTCGAGGAAGCGGCCCGGCGCGGCGCGGTTGGCGCGCTGATCGTGCATGACACGCCCGGCGCTGGCTATGGCTGGAATGTGGTCGTCAGTCCGGGCGGGGAAAATTATGATCTGGTCCGCGCGCCCGACAAGCTGACCAGCCTCCAGCTACAGGGCTGGATCGAGGGCGGGGCAGCGGCCAGGCTGTTTGCAGGCGCGGGTCTGGACCTTGGAAGCTTGCGTACGCAGGCGCGGTCGAAAGGCTTTCGGCCCGTGGAGTTGAAGGGGGCCAGCTTTTCCGCCGCTTTCCCCGTGACGCAGGACGTCATCAAGAGCGCCAATGTCCTTGCCCGCATTCCCGGTGCCAAACGGCCTGACGAAACGGTCATGTACGGCGCGCATTGGGATGCCTATGGCAAGGGCGCGCCCGACGCGCAGGGGCGGATCTATCGCGCCGGGGCCAATGACGATGCGCTGGGCATCGCCGGCCTGTTCGAGATCGCCCGCGCCTTCAAGGCTGGCCCCGCGCCGGACCGCAGCATCCTGTTCGCGGCCTGGACGGCGGAGGAGCGGGGGCTGCTGGGTTCGGAACATTACGCCCAGAACCCGGTCTGGCCGCTCGACAAGACCGTCGCCAACCTGACGATTGACATTCTCCAGACCGCTGGCAAGGCGAAGGACGTCATTCTGGTGGGCAAGGGGCAGGGGACGCTGGAGGATGACCTGGCCAGGGCTGCCGCCGCGCAGGGCCGGGTCGTGACGCCTGAAAGCCTGCCCGAACGCGGGCTGTTCTACCGTGCCGATCATTTCTCCATGGCCAAGCGGGGCGTGCCGGTGTTGCTGATGATGGGGATTGCGGGCGCGTCCGATCTGGTCGAGGGCGGCCGTGCGGCGGGACAGGCCTGGGTCGATGCCTATACCGGCCAATGTTATCATCAGGCGTGTGACGCGGTCGACGCGACATGGAAACTGGACGGGGCGGCGCAGGATGTGGACCTGATGCTGGCGATCGGCCAAGACCTTGCGACGTCGACCCGCTGGCCGCAATGGAAGCCGGGGTCCGAGTTCAAGTCGGTGCGGGACGCGAGCGCAACCGCACGGCCCTGAGCCTGAAAACCGCGCATCCCGGCCAAAAATAACGGCGCGGGATGGCGGTGTCAGGCGGTCAGCCGGTCAGGCAGCCAGCTTTCGCAGCACATATTGCAGGATGCCGCCGTTCAGGAAATATTCCAGCTCGTTGACCGTGTCGATCCGGCAGAGCGCGGTGAAGGTGAAGGTTGAGCCATCGGCACGGATCACGGCGACTTCGACATCCTGACGGGGCTTGAGCTTCCCAACGCCAGTGATGGTGAAGCTTTCGTCACCGGTCAGGCCCAGCGTGTCGCGCGTGTCGCCATTTTTGAACTGGAGCGGCAGCACGCCCATGCCAACCAGATTGGAGCGGTGGATGCGTTCGAAGCTTTCGACGATGACCGCGCGAACGCCCAGCAGATTGGTGCCCTTGGCCGCCCAGTCGCGTGACGATCCGGTGCCATATTCCTTGCCGCCAATGACGACCAGCGGAGTGTCGTCCGCCTTGTGCTTCATCGCCGCGTCATAGATGGGCAGGGTTTCGCCCTTGTAGCGGGTCATGCCCCCCTCGACGCCGTCCAGCATCAGATTCTTGATGCGGATATTGGCGAAGGTGCCGCGCATCATGACTTCATGATGGCCGCGCCGCGCGCCATAGCTGTTGAAATCGGCCTGCGCGACCTGATGCTCGGACAGCCACTTGCCTGCTGGCGAGGATGCCTTGATGGAGCCTGCGGGCGAGATATGGTCAGTGGTGATGGAGTCGCCGAATATCGCCAGCGGCTTGGCCTCGACAATGTCAGTGACGGGCGCCGGGGTCATGCTCAGCCCTTCGAAATAGGGCGGGTTGGCGACATAGGTGGAGCCTGCGCGCCACTGATATGTGTCCGATCCGGTAACGTCGATCGCCTGCCAATGGGCGTCGCCCTTATAGACATTAGCGTAGCGCGCCTGGAACATGGCGCGGTCCACGCAGGTCGCCATGGTCGATGCGATGTCGTCATTGGTGGGCCAGATGTCTTTGAGATAGACGTCCTGCCCGGCGCTGCCGACGCCGATCGGGGTAGTGATGAAATCCTCGATCACCGTGCCCTTGAGCGCATAGGCGACGACGAGCGGGGGAGAGGCCAGGAAATTGGCGCGCACGTCCGGCGACACGCGGCCTTCGAAATTGCGGTTGCCCGAAATGACGGCGGCAGCGACCAGACCATTGTCGTTGATCGCGGCGCTGATCGGCGGGGCCAGCGGACCGCTATTGCCGATGCAGGTGGTGCAGCCATAGCCCACCAGATTGAAGCCGATGGCGTCGAGATGCGACTGGAGGCCCGCCTTTTCCAGATAGTCGGTGACGACCTGACTGCCGGGGGCGAGCGAGGTCTTGACCCAGGGCTTTGGCTTAAGGCCCAGTTCGTTCGCCTTCTTGGCGATCAGGCCTGCGGCCAGCATGACGCCGGGGTTCGACGTGTTGGTGCAACTGGTGATCGCCGCGATGGTCACGTCGCCGTCGCCGATGTCGAAATCCTTGCCATCGACCGGCACGCGCTGCTGCGCTTTCTTGTAGACGTTCGCGAGATCGGCGTTGAACACATCATCGACCTGCGGCAGCGAGACGCGGTCCTGCGGGCGTTTAGGACCGGCCAGGCTGGGGACGACGGTGGCAAGGTCCAGTTCCAGCGTATCGGTAAACACCAGCTCCGCCGACGGATCGATCCAGAAGCCCTGTTCCTTGGCATATGCTTCGACCAGCGCGAGATTTTCGTCGCTGCGGCCGGTCAGGCGCATATAGTCGAGCGTCTTGTCATCGATGCCAAAGAAGCCGCAGGTCGCGCCATATTCGGGCGCCATGTTGGCAAGGGTCGCGCGGTCGGCGAGCGACAGGCTGGCAAGGCCGGGGCCGAAATATTCGACGAAGCGGCCAACCACGCCCTTTTTGCGCAGCATTTCGGTGCAGGTCAGCACCAGATCGGTGGCGGTGACGCCTTCCTTCAATTGGCCGACCATTTTGAAGCCGACGACTTCGGGGATGAGCATGGAGACAGGCTGGCCAAGCATCGCCGCCTCAGCCTCGATACCGCCCACGCCCCAGCCCAACACGCCAAGGCCGTTGATCATGGTGGTGTGGCTGTCGGTGCCGACGCAGGTGTCGGGATAGGCGACGATATTGCCGTCCGCATCCTCGGACGACCAGACGGCCTGCGCGATATTTTCCAGATTGACCTGATGGCAGATGCCGGTGCCGGGGGGGACCGCGTAGAAATTGGCGAGGGACTTGCTGCCCCATTTCAGAAAGTCGTAGCGCTCCATGTTGCGCTGATATTCAATCTCGACATTCTGCTCGAACGCCTTGGGCGTGCCGAATTCGTCGACCATGACGCTGTGGTCGATGACGAGGTGGACAGGCACCTGCGGGTTGATCTTGCTGGCGTCGGCGCCCAGCGCATTCATCGCGTCGCGCATGGCGGCGAGATCGACGACGCAGGGGACGCCGGTGAAATCCTGAAGCAGGACGCGGGCGGGACGATATTGAATCTCGCGCTCGGCCTTGCCCTTGTCATTCTGCCAGTCGATGATGGCCTGAATATCCTCGATCGTGACGGTGACGCCATCTTCGAAGCGGAGCAGGTTTTCGAGCAGCACCTTCATCGAGAAGGGCAGGCGCGACACGTCGCCCAGCTTCGCCGCCGCTTTTTTGAGCGAGTAAAAGGCGATGTCCTTGCCCTCGACATGCAAAATGTCGCGCGTGCCCAATGTGTCCTGTCCGATGGCGGTCATGAAAATGCGTCTCCTCGCGGTAGCATCGGCCCGGTCGGGAGGATGACGCATGATCCGCCCAAAAGCCGTACGGCCTGAGGGCAGGAGGCGCCCCAACCATGGGTCGAAGCAGGTATGTCCCGATGTAGCAGGGAGATAGGAACTAGCGGTGCCAAGTCAATTGCCAAGTCGGTCAAGGCAGATGTTTGGGAGGCAGCTGAGGTCGCGGGTTCGCCAACATTGGCGTGTCGAACAAAATACTTTCTCCCCTGCAAGGGGAGGTGGATGGCCGCAGGCCAGACGGAGGGGTGTCGCCCTATCGTTAGGGTGACACCCCTCCGTCAGCACTTCGTGCCGACACCTCCCCTTACAGGGGAGGATTGTCTGCCAGAGCCCCGATCAGTGGGCGACGGGCGGCGCGAACTTGGTCAGGTCGATGCCGGTGACAGCGCTCTTATACTCATCCATGCTGGGCGTGCGGCCCAATATGGAGGAGAGAACGACGACCGGGGTGGACGCCAGCAGCGATTCACCCTTCTTCTCGTCGGTGTCCTCTACGACGCGGCCCTGGAACAGGCGGGTGGAGGTGGCCATGACGGTATCGCCCCTGGCGGCCTTTTCCTGATTGCCCATGCACAGGTTGCAGCCGGGCCGTTCGAGATACAGCGTATTTTCGTAGCTGGTGCGGGCAGCGCTCTTGGGTGCGACATCGTCAAATTCGAAGCCGGCATATTTTTTGAGCACGTCCCAGTCGCCTTCGGCCTTCAGCTCGTCGACGATATTATAGGTCGGCGGGGCGACGACCAGGGGGGCCTTGAACTCGACCTTGCCTTCGCTCGCCTCGATATTCTTGAGCATCTGGGCCAGGATTTTCATGTCGCCCTTGTGCACCATGCACGACCCGACGAAGCCCAGGTCGACCTTCTTGGTGCCGCCATAATAGGAAACCGGCCGGATGGTGTCGTGGGTGTAGCGCTTCGACACGTCCGCATTGTTGACGTCCGGGTCGGCGATCATCGGTTCGTTGATCAGGTCCAGATCGACCACGACCTCGGCGAAATATTTGGCGTTGGGGTCGGGGGCCAGTGCGGGCTTCACGCCCGAACGGATTTCCGCGATGCGCGCATCCGCCTTGTTGATCAGGCCCTGGAGCGTGCCGGCGGCATTTTCCATGCCCTTGTCGATCATGATCTGGATACGCGACTTGGCGATTTCCAGCGATTCGATCAGCGTTTCGTCTTGCGAGATGCAGATCGACGCCTTGGCCTTCATTTCGGCCGTCCAGTCGGTGAAAGTGAAAGCCTGATCGGCCAGCAGCGTACCGATATGGACTTCGATGACGCGGCCCTGGAACACATTTTCGCCGCCGAACTGGGCGAGCATCTGCGCCTGGGTGGCGTGGACGACGTCGCGGAAGTCCATATAGGGCTGCATCTTGCCCTTGAAGGTGACCTTGACCGACTGCGGGATCGGCATGGTCGCTTCGCCGGTGGCAAGAGCCAGGGCAACAGTGCCGGAGTCCGCGCCAAAGGCCACGCCCTTCGACATGCGGGTGTGGCTGTCGCCGCCGATGATGATGGCCCAGTCGTCGACCGTGATGTCGTTCAGAACCTTGTGAATGACGTCGGTCATCGCATGATAGCGGCCCTTGGGGTCGCGCGCGGTGATGAGGCCGAAATTGTTCATGAAGGACATGAGCTTGGGAATATTGGCCTGCGCCTTCTTGTCCCAGACCGACGCGGTGTGACAGCCCGACTGATAAGCGCCGTCGACCAGCGGCGAGATGACGGTGGCCGCCATCGCTTCGAGTTCCTGCGCGGTCATGAGGCCGGTCGTGTCCTGCGACCCGACGATGTTTACCTTGACGCGCACGTCGGAACCGGCGTGCAGCACCTTGCCCGGCGTGACGCCAACGGCATTGCGGTTGAAGATTTTTTCAACGGCGGTCAGGCCCTGGCCTTCGACCGAAATTTCCTTGTTCGGGGCAAAGACGAGCGGGGCTTCGACGCCCAGCGTTTCGGCAGCGAAGGTCTGAAGCTTCTTGCCGAACACGATGGCGTAGCTGCTGCCCGCCTTCATGAATTCCATCTTCTGCGGGGTGAAGGCGGACGCGACATCGACCAGTTCGTTGCCGGCTTCGTCGGTCAGCTTCTTGTTCCTGACGTCGATCTTGAGCACCGTGCCGGTCGCGACGGAGAATTTTTCCTCCAGCACCGGATTGCCGTCATTATTGAGGATGGGCTTGCCATCCGGGCCGGTCATCTTCATCCAGTTTTTAAGGTTGATGCCGATGCCGCCGGTCACGTCCACGGTGGTCGCGAAAATGGGCGAAATGCCGTTGGTGCCCGCGACGACGGGGGCATAGTTGACGAAGGGCACATAGGGGCTCTGCTGCTTGCCGGCCCACAATGCCACATTGTTGACGCCCGACATGCGCGAGGAGCCGACGCCCATCGTGCCCTTTTCGGCGATCAGCATGACGCGCTTGTCGGGATGCTGGATCTTGAGCGCCTGGATCTGCTGCTGCGCATCCGGCGAGATCATGCACTGGCCGTGCAGTTCGCGGTCGGAACGCGAATGCGCCTGATTGCCCGGCGACAGAAGATCGGTCGAAATATCGCCTTCGCCCGCGATGAAGGTGACGACCTTGATCTCGCCCTCGACATCGGGAAGCTTTACGAAAAATTCGGCGTTGGCGTAGCTTTCCAGCACATCCTTCGCGACTGCGTTGCCCGCTGCGTAAGCGTCACGCAGGCGGAACATGTCAGCGTCGTAGAGGAAAACCTGGGTCTTGAGAACGTCGCCTGCCTGAGCCGCGATGGTGGCATCATCGCCCAGCGCAATGTCGAGCAGCACCTTGATCGAAGGGCCGCCCTTCATGTGGCTGAGCAGTTCCAGCGCAAAGACCGGGGTGATTTCCGGCACGGTCACTTCGCCCAGGATGATCTGCTTGAGGAAGGCAGCCTTGACGGCAGCGGCGCTCGTGGTGCCGGGCAATGTGTTGTAAATGAAGAATTTGAGCGCGTCGGCGCGATGTTCGCTTGCCGCGTCCTGGATGATGGTGATGATTTCGCCAAGCAAGACGCCATCGTCGATTGGCTTGGGCGCAAGTCCCTGAGTCTTGCGGCTGTCGATTTCGGCCAGATAATCCAGGTAAATGCTCATCTCTTTCCCAACGTCATAAAGTGTACGGACTCGACGCGCAGCGCCACTTGCCGACTTATGCCCGGTCTGGGGAGCTGTTGGCCCCCCCGGTAGTAGAACGGAGGGGTATTGGCAAGTCGCCGCAGCGCAGCAAAAATTGCCAATTCGGACAAGGGGAGGCGCCGACTAGCGCGCCTTTTGCGTGGCGATCCAGGCGTCGATCTGGCTGTCGAGCACCGTCAGCGGCACTGCGCCCTGCGCCAGTACAGCGTCGTGGAAGGCGCGCAGGTTAAATTTCGGTCCCAGCGCGGCCTCTGCCCTGGCCCGCAATTCGCGGATCTTGATCTCGCCCAGCTTGTAGCCGAGCGCCTGTCCCGGCCAGCTGATATAGCGATTGACCTCCGCGTCGATATTGGCGTCGGACAGGGCGCTATTATCCTTCATGAAGGCGACCGCGCGGGCCTTGTCCCACCCCTTGGCATGGATGCCGGTGTCGACGACCAGACGGCAGGCGCGCCACATTTCATAGGACAGGCGGCCCATCATCTTTTCGGGCGTGTCATAGAGGCCCATCTCCTCGCCCAGATATTCGCTGTAGAGCGCCCAGCCTTCGACATAGGCGGTGAAGCTGGCCAGATATTTGCGGAACGGCGGCAGCGGCAATTCCTGTTGCAGCGCGATCTGGTTGTGATGGCCGGGTACCGCTTCATGGGCGGTGAGGGCGGGTAGTTCCCAATAGGGGCGCTGGTCCAGTTTTGACGTGTTGACATAATAGGTGCCGGCGATGCCGCTTTCAGGCGCGCCGGGCATGTAATAGGCGGTCGTCGTCCCTTCCGCTTCGGCGGCGGGGATGGGTTTGAGGCCATAGGGCAGGCGCGGCAGGGTGCCGAAATAGCGGGGCAGCAGGCCGTCGATCGTCTTGGCCTGCCGCGCGGCGACTTGCAGCAGTTCCTCCGCCGTTTTGGCATAATAGCGCGGATCGGTGCGCAGATGGGCGATGAAGGCGGCGCGGCTGGGATAGCCCGCCTTGGCCGCGACGTCATCCATGCGGGCGCGGATACGGGCGACTTCGGACAGGCCGATGGCGTGGATCTGGTCGGGGGTGAGGTCAGTCGTCGTATGGGCGCGAACCCGGCTGGCATACCATGCCGCGCCGCCGGGCAGGGTGGAGGCGCTGTCGCTCCTGCGGCAGGCGGGCAGATAGTCCTTCACGAACAGATCGTGCCATTTGGTATATTCGGGCGCGACGACATCGCGGATGAGGGCGGTGGCGCGGGCCTGCATCGCGGCCCAGTCCGCATCGCTGATGTCGCGGGGCCTGGCGCGGGTGAAGGGCTCGTAGAAGCGCGTGTCCTGCGGCTTGCCCGCGACGATGCCGCTGATGCTGGCGGCATAGTTGCCCAGCACCGAGCAGGGCTGGACATAACCGCCCTTGATCGCCTGCCGCGTGATGGAAAGGGCGTCGGCATTTTGCCGGGGGTAGAGCGAAAGGCGCTTTAGATAGCTGTCATAATCGGCGCGATTGTAGAAGGGCAGGCCGTCGCTCATGCTGGCAAAGCCCTGATGCCAGCCATAATAAGTGGTGAACAGCATCAGCCGTTCGGCGGGATGGCTTTCCCCGGCGATGTCGTCCCGCAGCATCCACAGCAGCACGGCGCGGTTGACCCGGTCGGCGGGGTCAAGGCCGCTGTCGGCGATCGCGTCGAGCCGGGTGACGAAGGCCTGTTCCGCCTTGATCTGCGCGGCGCGGCCAGCCAGCGAAATGTCGTAGATGCGATCGTCATAGTCGCGCACGCCGCGCGCGGTGGCATCGACCGGATGGACCGACAGCCACCAGGCCCAATGATCGTCCATGACCTTGCCAAGGGCGTCATGGGGCGTTTGGGCGTGGGCCAGAACAGGCGTGGCAACGGCGAGGAGGAGGGCGATGATCTTGCGCATGGCACAGGGGATCGCGCGTCCCGGCCCGTTTGGCAAGAGGATCAGGCGGGTGGATCAGGCCGGGGCGACGCCATCCGCTTCAACGACGCCGTCGCCAGCGTGGTAGCCGCGGACGCGAACCCGCTTTTCGACCAGATCGACCGGGACGCGCAGCAGCACGAGCCGGTAGCTGCCGCCCAGATCGCGCTGGAGCAGGAAGCCGGTTGCGTCGCGGATCAATCGACCCGTTTCATCCACAGCGGCGCCTGTTTCTGCTCCAGCTATATCCATCGGTTCAGTCTATCGCGTCCTTGATGCCCTTGCCAGCCAGCATGCCCAGGACGAGGAAGAGAACAAAGACCGCAAGGGCGATGAAGAACAGGATCTTGGCGATGCCGACGAATGTGCCAGCCGCGCCGCCAAAGCCCAGAATGGCGAGGACGCCGGCGATGACGAGCGAGATGAGGGCGAGTTTCAACATGATAATATGTCCCTGACGTTGGAAAGGCGATACTTTCCGAACGAGCGGCGGGACCAGCGGTTCCGTGGTCAGACCCAGCCTTCCAGCACCTGGTTGGGCGGACGGTGGCCATCGACCCAGCTGCGAATGTTGGCGATGACGCGCGCGCCGGTGGCGTCGCGGCCTTCGAAGGTGGCGGACCCCATATGCGGCAGCAACACGACATTGGAGAGGGCGAAGAGGCGGGGATCGACGGCGGGTTCGTGGGTGTAGACGTCCAGCCCAGCGCCCGCGATCCGGCCTTCGTCCAGCGCGGCGATGAGCGCCGCTTCGTCGGTGATTTCGGCGCGGGAGGTGTTGATGAGATAGGCGTCGGGCCGCATCAGTGCGATGCGCCGTGCGTCGATCAGCCCGCGCGTGTCGCCGTTGAGCGGGCAGTGGATCGACACGATGTCGCAGGCGGCGAGCAGGCCGTCGACATCGCCGACCCATTCCGCCTCCAGTTCCTGCTCCACCTCGAACGGCAGGCGGTGGCGGTTGTGATAGGCGATGGTCAGGCCAAAGGCGCGGGCGCGGCGGGCGACGGCGCGGCCGATGCGGCCCATGCCGATGATGCCGAGCTTCTTGCCGCCGATGCGGTGGCCGAGCATCCCCGACGGGCTCCAGCCGCGCCACTCGCCACTGCGCACCAGCTTTTCCCCTTCGGCCAGGCGGCGGGGGACCGACAGGATCAGCGCCATCGTCATGTCCGCGGTGTCTTCGGTCAGGACGCCGGGCGTATTGGTGACGATGATGCCCTTCGCGCGGGCGGCGGCGAGATCGATATGGTCGACGCCGCTGCCGAAGCTGGCCAGGAGTTGCAGCCGGTCCGGCGCGGCGGCGATCAGCGTGGCGTCGATCTGGTCGCTGATGCAGGGCACCAGCACGTCGCACTGGGCCATGGCGCGGGCGAGTTCGGTGCGGCTCATCGGTTGATCACCGACATTGAAGCTGGCGTCGAACAGTTCGGCCATGCGCGCCTCCACATTGGGGGGCAGGCGTCGCGTGACGATGACGCGCGGCTTGGCGGGGCGCGGTTTTTTGGCCATGCCAAGGCCGCTATGCTTGGCCGCGCCATCGGTCAAGCGCTTATGGCGAATCGGGCAAGTCAGCAGTTGTCGCAGGGGCGGCGCAGCGGCTATGGGAAGGCCATGGGTGACAGGAAAAACAGGTCGGGCATGAAGCGCATTTTGCTGGGCGCGGGCGTGGTCATGGCGCTGGGCGCAGCGGGCGGCGCAGCGATCGCGGCGGGCAAGCCTGTGCCGTACTGGGCCTCGATTTCGCAGCCGGAGGCGCGGATGCGGGTCGGGCCGAGCCTGGATTACCCGTCCAACTGGATCTACCGCCGCCGCGACCTGCCGGTGAAGGTGGTGCAGGTGCTGGGCCTGTGGCGCAAGGTCGAGGACCCGGACGGCGCGCAAGGGTGGATGCATGTCCGCCTGCTGAGCGACACGCCGACCGGGGTGGTGCGCGCGGCCGAAGCGCCGATGCGCGAATCGGCCAGCGATGGCGCGCGGACATTGTTTCGTGCGCAAAAGGGCGTGGTGGGGCGCCTGTCCGATTGTTCGGGGGGCTGGTGCAGCTTCGACGTGAAGGGGCAGCGCGGCTATGTGAAGGCGCAGGATGTGTGGGGCGCGACGGATAAATAGGATGTGCGGGGCTTAACTTCGCATATTTCCCGGCGATCGTGATATTTTCGTGCGTGCTGCGGGCAGAATGTTGCGCGGGGCGGTGGTTGGGCGCGGCGCGGAACTTCGCAAACTTCGCCCATGTCGCGCGTGGGGGATTTGCGCGGGCGTGCTGGGGTGGACGATGGGAAAGTGCTGGGCGCGAGTGTAGCAGGTGGCGGGGGTGTAGGACAGGTGTGGGGGCTGGTGCCGGCTGGGGTCGTATGTCGGGCTGGGGTGGATTGAGGACCGTCTGCGTTGAACCTTTTAGTAGGGGAAAGCTGCCAAGCGATAGATGATGACCGGAAGGTGAAGCATGGAAGCATATGGCCTTGATAGATTTGGTGTCCGATCGGCGGAGGACATCGCCCTACACTCGGCATCTACTGCGCTGGAAAGTGATATCCGTGTTGCCCCCGGCTTGTCCGAATTGCTACAAGACGATTCAACGGCATCTCATGTCGGTCACCACATGATAAATGGCGTGATACGCAAACTGGACACACCGCTATTTCTTCGGATTTGCGATGGCGAGATTGGTCAGATGCTCTCCAACCTGAGAGGCAAAGGCGAACACTACATGTTCCTGCCGCGCCTTCTAGCGCGCGCGATTAGCTCAGGAAAAATAGCACCAAAGCAGTTTCTCATAACCGCCGGGTGGGAAGTTTTGAGTGACGAAGACCACGTCATCTTTTTGGAGGCTTGGGAAAAAGCTGGCAGTCGCTGGATTGAAGTGAATGACCGCTCATAAGGCGAATGCGAGCGGTTAGGAACGTCAAATAATGGTCGCTCCCGCTCATCCTCCCCTGTAAGGGGAGGTGGATGACCGTAGGCCAGACGGAGGGGTATCAGCCTATCGATAGGGCGACACCCCTCCACCACTTCGTGGTCCCCCTCCCCTTGCAGGGGAGGAATTTCCGGGCGCTTCTGGTCGTTATGCGAAATGACAGGGATCAACAGGGTCCGTGCCAGAAGACGCCTTGTCCAAGGTTGGAATAGCATTCTTGTGGCATTGGTAGGTTTTGCTGTCTTTTCGGAACCGCATAGCCGTAGCCACCATCAAGGCCTCGCTTCACGATGATATCGACGCCCCAATGATGGACTGTCACCGCCTTCGGGTTGAGGCTAGCGATCTTTGGTGGCAACCTTCGTATCGGAATATCTACCCATCCATCCGACGGGCTGAGCGGACGATCTGTCATCAATGACTGAGTTTCGCTTTCTATGGCGCGGAGCATTACGGGATCGGAAATGGGGGAAGTGCAACCACTAAGAAATGCGGGCGCGAAGGACATTGCGGCCACGGCAATTATGTTTCTCGATCTGCCCATTGCTGCATTAAAGCATATGGGAAGTGTGCCCGCTATCGGGCAGGCTTAAATTAGCTTCGAGAAGCAATAACTGGTCGTTCCCGATCATCCTCCCCTGCAAGGGGAGGTGGATGGCCGTAGGCCAGACGGAGGGGTGTCTCCTTTCGATAGGGTGACACCCCTCCACCACTTCGTGGTCCCCCTCCCCTTGCAGGGGAGGAATTTATTGTCGCTCCTCTTGGGTCATGGCGGACCCTGCGCCGGTCGGAGGGTGGCGAAGGTAGGTGTGGTGGCCTCTTGGTAGTTTGCGCCGCCTGCGTCGGTCCCCCTCATCCAACTTCGCCTAACCTCATAGCGATCGGTAAGGCTGCGTATCCTTCTCCCCCGTGGGGAGAAGGGTTCAGTGCCGTCGTCATCCTGACGGAAGTCGGGATCCAGGGCGGTGTGTAGCTGCCCTGGATGCCGGATCAGGTCCGGCATGACGGTTGAATTGATGTCCGGCCTTCGGTGCTAGCCTGTGCCCCTCATGCTTCCGGGCGGGTCCAGATCCAGGTGCCGCCGATCAGGGCGGCGGTGAGGGGGAGGAGGTACCAGGGCCAGGGGGAGAGGAAGAGGGCGAGGGTGGCGCTGAAGGCGAAGGCGGCGAGCGCGGCTTTCTTGCCGCGGCGGCTGATCGCGCCGCGTTCCCGCCAGCTGCGGATATGGTGGCCGAAAATCCGGTGGTCGAGCAGCCTGGCCTCCAGCGCGGGGCTGGAGCGGGCGAAGCAGAAGGCGGCGAGGATCATGAAGGGGACAGTGGGCAGCAGCGGCAGGAAGGCGCCGATGGTGCCCAGGCCCAGCGAGGCGAAACCGGCGATGAGGTAGAGGTGCCGCCGCATGGGGTTCCTGTTCTGGCCGGGGTGGATGATGCGTGCGATGCTATTGCTTCGCAGGGGCTGGGGTGGATGGCAAGGGTGACTTTGGCGTCCCGCCACCTCTTCCAACTTCGCCTAAGCCGCTTCGCGGCCAAGGCTTCGTGTCCATCTCCCCCGTGGGGAGAAGGGGTTTTAGGCCGCTGGGAGTCTTAGACGCACGAGGAGGCCGCCCAGATCCTCGCTTTCTTCGAGGGTGACGGTGCCGCCGTAGATTTCCGCGACGTCGCGGACGATGGCGAGGCCAAGGCCGGTGCCGGGCTTGCCGGAATCGAGGCGGACGCCGCGGTCGAAAATGCGGGTGCGTTCTTGCGCCGGGATACCGTGGCCGTCATCCTCGACCAATATTTCGACCATGTCGCCCGCGCGCTGGACGGTGGCGAACACGCTGCCGCCACCATATTTGGCGGCGTTTTCGACGAGGTTGCCGAGCATTTCGTCGAGATCCTGCCGCTCGACGCGCACGGCCGCGTCCTTCGATCCGTCCATGTCGACGCGGACGTGGGAATAGAGGCGGGCGACGGCGCGTTCGACGGCGGTGAGGCTGGCCCAGACGTCGGCGCGGCTTTGCGCGGCACCCCGCCGACCAACGGCGCGGGCGCGGGCGAGGTGATGATCGACCTGCCGCCGCATCGTCGTGGCCTCGCGGATCACGGTTTCGCCAAGATCGGCCGACTGGGCCGTCGCCGCGTTCATGATGACGGTCAGCGGGGTCTTGAGCGCATGGGCGAGATTGCCCGCATGGGTGCGCGCTTCTTCCGCCTGCCGTTCATTGTGGGCGAGCAGGGCGTTGAGTTCCTCCACCATGGGCAGCACTTCGGCGGGCATGGGTTCGGTGACGCGGCTTTTGAGGCCGTCGCGCATGCGGATGATTTCCAGCCGCACCTTGCGCAGGGGGCGCAGGCCATAGAGGGTCTGGAGCGTGGCCAGCACGAACAGGCCAAGCGCGAGCAGCGCGAAGCTTTGCACGAGCGTGGTGCGCAGCGTGCGGATCTGGGCATTCAGGCCCGCGCGCGCCTGCGCCACGATGAACATCCAGCGCGTATTCGATCCGGGCAGGACCACGCTGCGTTCCATGATACGCAAATCCTCGCCGGGGAATTGCTTGCTGTCATAGACGTGGAGGCGGCGGTCATGATGGTCGAACGGCACCTTGATCGCGCGGTCCCAGAGCGAGCGGGAGCGCCAATCCTCATGCCCCTTCGCGCTGACCTGATAATAGAGGCCGCTATTGGGTTCCAGAAAGCGCTGGTCGGCCAGTTCGCGGTTGAAGAGGACTTCGCCGTCCGGGCCGATTTCCGACGCGGCGATCATCGCCGTCAGCACATAATTCATGCCGTCGTCGAAATTGCGGGTGATGGCGTCCGACAGCACCCGGTCCAGCGCCACGCCGCCGCCGATCAGCAGCACGCTGATCCACAGCGCGGCAATGCCGATCATCCGGCGGCTGATGGAGCCGGTGGAGCGGACGGGGGGAGGGGTGATGGGATCGGTCATGCGTATCCCACTTTACCGTTCGCCCTGAGCGAAGTCGAAGGGGTCCACTGAGCGGAGCGAAGTGCCTTCACTGCGTTCAGGTGAAGGCTTCGACTTCGCTCAGCCCGAACGGATGTCGGGTTTGGTATCAGCGCCCCGGCTCGTCCAGGCTGTAGCCAAGGCCACGGATGGTGGTGATGACGTCGGCGCCCAGTTTCTTGCGGATGCGGGTGACGAACACTTCGATCGTGTTGGAATCGCGGTCGAAATCCTGATCGTAAATATGTTCGATCAATTCGGTGCGGCTGACCACCTTGCCCTTGTGATGGAGCAGATAGGAGAGCAGTTTATATTCCTGCGCGGTGAGCTTTACCGGATCGCCGCTGAGCGTCACCTTGCCTGAGCGGGTGTCGAGGCGCACGTCGCCTGCGGTGAGTTCGCTCGACGCATTGCCCGATGCGCGGCGGATGAGCGCGCGCAGGCGGGCGATGAGTTCTTCGGACTGGAAGGGTTTGGCGAGATAGTCGTCCGCGCCCGCGTCCAGCCCCGCCACCTTGTCCGACCAGCTGTCGCGCGCGGTCAGCACCAGCACGGGAAAGGCGCGGCCTTCCTTGCGCCAGCGGTCCAGCACCGTCAGGCCGTCGATGGTCGGCAGGCCCAGGTCGAGCACGACCGCATCGTAATTTTCGGTAGAGCCAAGGAAATGCCCATCCTCGCCATCGGTGGCGAGGTCGACGGCATAGCCAGCACCCTCCAGCGTGTTCCTGAGCTGCTGGCCCAGACTTGGTTCATCCTCGACGATCAGCAGACGCATGGGCTGTTCCGTTTCTTTTCTGTGTCAGGCGCGGTCAGCGCGCCCAGCCGATGATATTGCCTGTCCGGCCGTCCGCATCAACCCACATGACCTTTCCGTCCTTCACATATTTCAGGCGGTAGCGGTTGGAGGAAGGGTCGAATTCGCTGCCGACATAGCTGGCCCCGTTCATCTGCGAATCGACGCGGCGCTTGATCATGGCAAAGGGCATGACCTGCCCGTCGAGCATGGCCCGGCGCGCGGCGTCCTGCTCGTCGCGGCGTCCTCCAGCGTCGGCGACCGGGACCAGTGCGATTGCGGCCCCCATGGCGATGATTCCGGCGATCAGGCTTTTGCGCATCATTGTCATGGGCATGGCATAGGCGACAGGCATTGAACAGGTGGTGAATGGGGGAGGGTGAGGTGTTTGCGCTATTTCATCCTCCCCCGGCGGGGGAGGATTGAGGTTTTTACTTTTCCAGTGCGTATTGCACCGTAAGCGTGACCGACGCGCTGACCTGGCCGGGTTCGACCGGGGTGGCGGCGGCGGCATCGGCCTTGAAGCGGGCGCTTTGCAGCATGGGCATGGGGGGCTGGCCGCCGCTGTTGCTTTCGGCGATGGAGAGGAGGCGGGCGGTGCGGTAGCCAGCGGCCTGCGCATAGAAATCGGCCTGGGCCTTCGCGCTCTTGAGTGCCGCGCCGCGCGCCTGCGCCAGCATCGGCGCGGGATTGTCGATCGCGAAGGTCGGGCCATTGATGTTGGTCGCGCCCGCCGCCACCATGGCGTCGAGCAGGGGGCCGACCTTCCTGATGTCGCGCAGTTTGACGCTGAGCTGGTTGGACGCTTCATAGCCGATGAAGCGCGGGCCGGCTGGCTCGCCGTCGCGCTGGTTATAATCATATTGCGCCGACAGGTTGATGCCGCTGGTCTGGATGTCCTTCCTGGCGATGCCAGCGCGGGAGAGGGCGGCGATCAGCTTTTCCGTCTTGGCGGCATTGTCCTGCATCGCCGCCTGCGCGGTAGGCGCGCGGGTCTGGACGCCGGTGCCCACGGTGGCGATGTCGGGCGACCCCTCGACGCTTTCGGTGACGTTGAGGGTGACCACCGGCGCGGTTTCGGCAAGGGTCACGCTGGTCTGGGCGATGGCGGCCATCGGGAGCGACGAAGCGGCGAGCGCCATGATGGCGAGGGCGGATTTCATGAAGGGAACACTCCTGTTGGGATGCCGTAATGGTGGGACGGCTGCGATGAATGGACGCTGACATGCGTTGAAAGCCGTCAGACAGGTTTGGGGTTCCGTGTCCTCCCCGTGTCGGTGACGCCTTGCGCCGGGGAGGATGTGCTTGCTCCATCGTGATCTTGCGACTAGCTGCACGGGCATGGCAGCACCTCTTCTTTCGTTCGAAAATCTTGGCCTTTCGCAGGGCAGCCACTGGCTGTTTCGCGGGATGGATATTCATGTCGGCGCGCGTGATCGGCTCGCGCTGATCGGGCGCAACGGCGTGGGCAAGACGACCCTGCTCAAATTGCTGGGCGGTCAGATCGAGGCCGATGAAGGCGTGCGGTCGGTGCAGCCGGGCGCGCGGATCATCACGCTGGAACAGGACCCGGACGTCAGCGCCTTTGCGACGCTGCATGATTTCGCGCTGGCAGGCGAATTTGCGCCGCCCGCCCATGAGGTCGAGGCGATTGCCGACCAGTTGGGGATCGACCTGTCGCGCGAGGCGAAAACGGCGAGCGGCGGCGAGCGGCGGCGGGCGGCGATCGCCCGCGCGCTGGCGAGCGAACCGGACCTGCTGCTGCTGGACGAACCGACCAACCATCTGGACATTGCCGCGATCGACTGGCTGGAAAACTGGCTGGCGCGTTATAATGGCGGCTTCATCGTCATCAGCCATGACCGCGCCTTCCTGACGCGGCTGACGCGCCAGACGCTGTGGCTGGACCGGGGGCAGATGCGCCGCAACGAGATCGGCTTTGGCGGTTTCGAACAGTGGATGGAGGCGGTCTATGCCGAAGAGGCGCGGGCGGCGGAGAAGCTGGACGCCAAGCTGAAGATCGAGGCGCACTGGCTGGAGCGGGGCGTCACCGCGCGGCGCAAGCGCAACCAGGGGCGGCTGGCGAAGCTGTGGGAAATGCGTGAGACGCGCGCGGCGATGAACGGGCCGCAGGGCGTCGCCAAGATCGCGGTGGCGAGCGACGACAGCAAGACCAAGAGCGTCATCAAGGTCGAACATGCCAGCAAGATGTTCGGGCAGCGGACCATCATCGACAATCTGTCGCTGCGCGTGCAGCGCGGCGACCGGATCGGCATTGTCGGGGGCAATGGCGCGGGCAAGACGACCTTGCTGAAGATGCTGACCGGCGAATTGCAGCCCGACAGCGGCACGGTGAGCCAGGCCAAGACGCTGGACATGATCTTCATCGACCAGCAGCGCAGCCTGATGCAGGGCGACAAGACGGTCCGCGAAGTGCTGGCCGAGGGGGGCGACTGGATCGACGTGCGGGGCGTGCGCAAGCATGTCCATGGCTATCTCAAGGACTTTCTGTTCGATCCGAGCCTTGCCGAGGCGAAGGTGGGCACGCTGTCGGGCGGGGAGCGTTCGCGCCTGCTGTTCGCGCGCGAATTTGCGCGCGAATCCAACCTGCTGGTGCTGGACGAGCCGACCAACGACCTGGATCTGGAAACACTCGACCTGTTGCAGGAAGTGATTGCCGATTATGACGGCACGGTGCTGATCGTCAGCCATGACCGCGACTTTCTGGACCGCACGGTGACGGTGACGCTGGGGCTGGACGGATCGGGCAAGGTCGATGTGATCGTGGGCGGCTATGCCGACTGGATCGCCAAGCGCGATCCGCGCAAGGCCGTCAAGATCGAGAAGAAGGCCGCCGCCGCGCCCCCGCCGCCAAAGCCCGTGTCGGCGAAGCTGAGCTACAAGGACCAGCGCGACCTGGAGCTGCTGCCCAAGCGGGTCGAGGAACTGGAGGCGGCGATCGCGCGAGACGAGGAGATGCTGGCGGACCCGGCGCTTTACACCCGCGACCGCAAGCGGTTCGACGCGCTGACCGGCGCGATCGAAAAGGCGCGGGCCGAGAAAGAGGCGGCGGAAATGCGCTGGCTGGAACTGGCGGAGAAGGCCGAGGGTTTGGCGGGGTAGGCTGTCGTGCTCCCGCGCAGGCGGGAGCCTAGTCGATAGCGTGGGACTGGGCTCCCGCCTGCGCGGGAGCACGTATCATGGGACACTCGACTTCGCGCCAAACCGACGGCAGGGTGGGGCAGGATCGTAACGGGGGCTGACCAATGGACACGGCAATCGACCAGTCGCACCATGCCGTTCATTATGTGAATCGCGTCGGCTGGCTGCGCGCGACGGTGCTGGGGGCCAATGACGGGATCGTGTCCACCGCCAGCCTGATGACCGGGATCGCGGCGTCGGGGGCGGACGGTCAGACGATCCTGCTGACCGGCGTTGCCGCGCTGGTCGCGGGGGCGATGTCGATGGCGGCGGGGGAATATGTGTCCGTCAGCGCGCAATCGGATACCGAACGCGCCGACCTGGCCAAGGAACGGCATGCATTGGCCGTGCAACCCGAACAGGAATGGGCCGAACTGCGCGACATTTATGTCGAGCGTGGCCTGACGCCCGACCTGGCGGGGCAAGTGGCGCGACAGTTGATGGAGGCCGACGCGCTGGGCGCGCATGCCCGCGACGAACTGGGCATTTCCGATATTGCGACGGCCCGTCCGGTGCAGGCGGCGCTGGCGTCGGCCGGCAGCTTTGCCATGGGGGCTGCGCCGCCGGTGCTGGTCGCGGCGATCGCGCCCGCTGGCAGCGCGATCATGGCGATTGTCTGCCTGAGCCTGCTGTGCCTGGCGCTGCTGGGCTATGTCGGCGCGCGGCTGGGCGGGGCGCAGGTGGTGCGATCAATGGGCCGGACCCTGTTCTGGGGCGCTCTGGCAATGGCGGTGACGGCGGGCGCGGGGCATCTGTTCGGGGCGGCGATATAGTGGCAAGGTCCACGCAAATTTCACAGGAGACGACGAGATGACGGACATTCAGCATATCCCCCTCAAGACCATCAAGGGCACTGACGCATCGCTCGCCGATTATGCGGGCAAGGTGGTGCTGGCGGTCAATGTCGCGTCCAAATGCGGGCTGACGCCGCAATATGAAGGGCTGGAAAAGCTCTACGCCGACTATAAGGACAAGGGGCTGGTGGTCGCAGGCTTTCCCGCCAATGATTTCGGCGCGCAGGAGCCGGGGACGAACGACGAGATCGCGACTTTCTGCACCACCAATTTCGGCGTCGATTTCCCGATGTTCGAGAAGATCGTGGTCACCGGGCCGGACAAGCATCCGCTCTATGCCGCGCTGACCAGCGCCGTGCCGGAAGCGCAGGGCGAGGGCGATGCGTTTCGCGAGAAGCTGAAAGGCTATGGCATGACCCCCAATCCGGCGCCCGAAGTGCTGTGGAATTTCGAGAAATTCCTGATCGCCAAGGATGGCAGTGTGGCTGCGCGTTTTGCGCCGACGACCGCGCCTGACGACGCGGCGCTGGTCGCGGCGATCGAGACGGAACTGGCCAAGTGAGAATGCGGGCAGGCCTGATCGCGGGGGCGATGCTGTTGGCGGGGGCGCCCGCCGGGGCGGCGCTGTCGCCAGCCGAACGCACGATCAGCACCAGTGTGGAGGCGGGCTATGAACCCGCGATCGGCCTGCTCGAAAAACTGGTGAACCAAAATAGCGGTTCGATGAACCTGGCCGGGGTGAAGGCGGTGGCCGACATGCTGCGGCCTGAGTTCGAGAGACTGGGCTTTGCCGTGACATGGCAGCCGATGGATGCGGCCAAGCGGGCCGGGCATCTGATCGCGGTGCACAAGGGACGGGCCGGGACCACGAAGATGCTGCTGATCGGGCATCTCGATACCGTGTTCGAGCCGGATTCGCCGTTTCAAAAGTTCGAGCGCAAAGGCGGCGCTTCCGGTGCAGATTGGGCCCGCGGGCCGGGCGTGGCGGACGACAAGGGCGGCGTCGTCACGATGCTGCTGGCATTGAAGGCGATGCAGGCGGCCGGCACGCTGAAGGGCGCGAATATCGAGGTGGTGCTGACCGGGGACGAGGAAGATTCAGGCGATCCGATCAGCATCGCGCGGGCCGACCTGATTGCTGCGGGCAAGCGGGCCGATGTGGCGCTGGATTTCGAGGGGCTGTCCCAAGAGGACGGCAAGGATATGGGGTCGATCGCGCGCCGATCCTCCAACAGCTGGACGCTGACCGCGACGGGCAAGTCGGGGCATAGTTCGGGGATTTTTTCCGCCAGCGCGGGCGATGGCGCGATCTATGAACTGGCGCGGATCATCGTGGCGTTTCGCAAGGAACTGCCCGAACCCAATCTGACCTTCAATGTCGGGCTGATCGGCGGCGGGCAGAGCGCCGAGGTGGACAAGGACGGCGTGCGGATCGCGGTGACGGGCAAGACCAACATCATCCCGCCCATCGCGGTGGCAAAGGGCGATTTCCGCACGCTGAGCGAAGAGCAGACGGCGCGGGTGCGGGCGAAGATGGAGGCGATCGTCGGGGCGGGGCATCTGCCGGGCACATCGGCGCGCATTGCATTCGACATGGGCTATCCGTCGATGGCACCCACGGCGGGCAATCGCGCGCTGCTGGCGCGGTTGAACCGGGTCAATGCCGATCTGGGGCTGGCGCAAATGCCCGAACTCGATCCGCTGAAGCGCGGCGCGGGCGACATCAGCTTCGTCGCGCAGGATACGGACGGGCTGGTGGGACTGGGCGTGACATCGACCGGCGATCACAGCCCGGCGGAACAGGCCGACCTGTCGAGCATGAAACGCCAGGCCAAGCGCGCGGCGATATTGATGAGCCGGCTGGCGGGGGAAAAGGGGCGGAAATAGGGGGCATGGCATAGTTGAGCCGCGTGTTCCCGCGCAGGCGGGAACCCAGGCCCGCCGTCCGAACTGGGTTCCCGCCTGCGCGGGAACACGGAAATATTGTAACGGATGTAAGTATATAGCCATGCTCCCGTCCACGCCCCTCCTCGCCACATCGATTGGCCCGGTGCTGGAAACGCTCAGCATCGTTGGTACGTTCGTTTTTGCCGCGTCGGGCGCGCTGGCGGCGGCGCGGTTGCGGCAGACTTTGGTGACATTCGCCTTTTTCGCGCTGGTGACCGGGGTAGGCGGCGGCACGTTGCGCGATCTGCTGATCGGGGCGCCGGTATTCTGGGTCGTGGATGCCGCGCCGGCCATCACCTGCATGTGCGCGGCGGTGATCGTGTGGTGTACGCCGCGCCGCTTCTGGAGCGAGCGGGCGCTCGACTGGCTGGACGCGATCGGGCTGGCGGCCTTCGCGGTGTTCGGCGCGGCCAAGGCGATGAGCTTTGGTGTGCCGCCCTTCGTCGCCGGGATGATGGGCGTGGTCACCGGCTGTGTCGGCGGGATCATGCGCGATTTGCTGGCGGGGGAACCGTCGATCCTGTTGCGGCCCGAACTTTATGTGACGGCTGCGGCAGTAGCGGCGGGGCTGTTCGTGGGGTTGCGGATGCTGGGGCTGGACGTGCCGGTCGCGGGCGTCATCGCGGCGCTGACCGGCTTTGGCTTGCGCGCGCTGGCGATATGGCGCGGGCTGGGGTTGCCGGTCTATCGGGATGAGGAGGGATAGTGTCCTCTCCCTTTGGGGAGCCGGGCTAATCGCATATGGAGTGCATCTCGTTTACTTTGTCATGCTGAACTCGTTTCAGCATCCATTTATCGTCACAAGCGGCGGGTTGTGGCGCGCGATGGATCCTGAAACAAGTTCAGGATGACGTTGAAAAGATAATGAAAAGTCATATGCAACTCCCTTGCGCGAGGAGGCGGAGCGCCGACCTCACGTTGGCGCGCTATATTGGCGTCGCCCCCCTCTTCCAACTTCGCCCAACCCGCTACGCAGGTAAGGCTTCGCATCCTTCTCCCCGCCGGGGAGAAGGGGATTAGCGCCACAACCCCGCGATGAGCGCCATCATGCCGCGCTGGTCCGCTGTGCTTTGTGGCTTGGGCGCGCCGTAGCTGCGGCATTCCAGGCAGTCGGCGCGGACGCCTGCGCTGGTGACCAGTGCCTTGACGTCGGCCACCGCCTGCATCGCCCAGCCGCGCTGGACCATCGCCTGCCGGGCCAGCATGTCGCGCGGCGCGCCTGCATCGTCCGCGTCGCGCTGCGCCATCGCCTCGATCCAGGCGGCCCATTTGTCGGGCGCTTTTTCGATGCGGTAGGCGCGGGCGGTCTTGGGGTCGATCTTGGCGCGGCGGGCGGCTTCGGCGATGGCGTCCTCCAGCCCGCCGAAGCGGTCGACAAGGCCGTTCTGGCGCGCGGTGCCGCCGTCCCAGACGCGGCCCTGCGCGATCGCGTCGATCTGCGCCGGGGTCTTGTGGCGCGATTGCGCGACGATGCCGACGAAGCGGCGGTAGATGTCCTCCACCCCCATCTGCATGATTGCGTCGAATTGCGGGGAGGTGCCGCCGGCAAGGTCGGGCTGGCCCGACAGGGGCGTGGTGGCGACGCCGTCCGTCGTGACGCCGATCCTGGCCAGCGAGCCTTCAAAGCTGGGCAGGATGCCGAACACGCCGATCGAGCCGGTGATGGTGTCCGGTTCCGCAAAGATCATGTCGGCGGGGGTGGACACCCAATAGCCGCCGCTGGCCGCGACATTGCCCATGGAGACGATGACGGGCAGGCCGTCCGCCTTGGCCTGAAGAATGGCGGAGCGGATCTTTTCCGAGGCCATGACCGATCCACCGGGCGAATCGACGCGGACGACGAGGGCTTTCAGATCCTTTTCATTGAGCGCGGTCAGCAGCAGATCGGAGATGGTGTCGCCCGCCGCGGTGCCGGGACCGGCTTCACCATCGACGATGTCGCCCGCGATCGTCAGCACGCCGATCTGGCCGTCATTGGCGGGCATGCGCGCCTTGACATAGGCGGCAAGGTCGATCGTCGCGAAACCGCCCGCCTTTGCATCGGAGGCGTCGCCCGCAATCTCCGCGACGCGCGTGCCAAAGGCGGTGGCGTCGCCCAGCTTGTCGATCAGGCCAGCCGACAGGGCGGCCTGCGCCATATTGCCGTTGGCGGCACGGGCAGCGGCGACCGGGTCGGCGGCATAGGCGGCGATCTTCGCCTTTGGCCGCGCCTTGGCGACATCATCGCGCCAGTTTTGCCACAGCGCGTCGGCCAGCGCCTGATTGGCCTGCTTGGCTTCGGGGGACTGATCGGCCCGGATAAAGGGTTCGACGAAGCTCTTGTAGGTGCCGACGCGATAGACATGGGTGTTGACGCCCAGCTTGTCGATCAGCCCCTTATAATAGAGGCCCGATCCGCCCCGGCCCATGATCGCGACGCCGCCCAGCGGATCGCTCCACGCTTCGCTGGCATGGGCGGCCAACAGATAGCTGTCATCGGTATAGAGGGTGGCATAGGCCAGCACCGGCTTTTTCGCGGCGCGCAGGGCGTCGAGCGCCTGACCAACGCGGGCGATGGCGACCTGACCGCCGCCCATGAAGCCATCCAGGTTCAGGACGACCGCCTTGACCTTGCCATCCGTCCTGGCCGCATCGAGCGCGGTGACGATGTCGGACAGGCGATATTCCTTCATCTGCGGGCCGGACCCCGACAGCAGCGCGAAAGGATCAACCTCCGCTGGCTGTTCGACGATGGTGCCGTTGAGGTCGAGCAGCAGCGCGCCCGCGCTGATGCCGGCGGCGGGTTTCGGCGAGAAGGAGAGGGCGGCGTAGAGCGCGCCGAAGAAGAGGAGGAGGAACAGCAGGACCAGTCCGTCCTTGATCGCGACCAATATGCGCCACGCGCCCTTCACAAATGCCAAGTGGGTGTTCCTTCTGCCCGATCTGCCATGGCTAGCCCATCGCCCTGTCGACTGCAATGTGGGGGTACAGGCGGGCTGGACAAGCTTGCGCGGTCGATTTTGGCCGCTATGGGGATCGTTGCATAATCACGGCCTTACCCTCCCTCGTTTGCCCTGAGCCTGTCGAAGGGGGCTTCGACAATCTCAGCCCGAAGGGAGGTGGGGTTGGAGAATTATGCCGCCGTTCCGTGATGGGAACTCATATTGTCCGCTCTTGTGCAGGAGACGTGCCCGATGCCCACACTCGTCCTTATCCGTCATGGCCAGTCGTCATGGAATCTGGAAAACCGCTTCACCGGATGGTGGGACGTGGACGTGACCGAGAAGGGCGCGGGCGAAGCGCGGGCGGCGGGGCAGCTGATGAAGGCCAAGGGGCTGGATTTCGACCAATGCTACACCTCGCTCCAGACCCGCGCGATCAAGACGCTGAACCTGGCGCTGGAGGAAATGGGGCGGCTGTGGCTGCCGGTGGAGAAGGACTGGCGCTTGAACGAGCGTCACTATGGCGGGCTGACCGGCCTGGACAAGGCGGAGACGGCGGCCAAGCATGGCGACGCGCAGGTCAAGATCTGGCGCCGCAGCTTCGACATTCCGCCGCCGGTGCTGGAAGCGGGCAGCGAGTTCGACCTGAGCAAGGACCGCCGCTATGCGGGCATCGCCATTCCATCGACCGAGAGCCTGAAGGACACGATCGCGCGCGTGCTGCCCTATTGGGAGAGCCGCATCGCGCCCGACCTGAAGGCAGGCAAGCGGGTGCTGATTTCCGCCCATGGCAATTCGCTGCGCGCGCTGGTCAAGCATCTGTCGAACATTCCCGACGACGAGATCACCGAACTGGAAATTCCGACCGGCCAGCCGATCGTTTACGAACTGGCCGACGATCTGAGCGCGATCGAGCGCTATTATCTGTCGGAACGGTAAGGGCTGTGTGCTCCCGCGCAGGCGGGAGCCCAGTTGAAACGGCGGGACTAGGCTCCCGCCTGCGCGGGAACACGCCGGGTTCGGGGAGGAAATACGACATTGCCCCCCGGCGACCCGGTCGCTAAGGGGCTTTGCTTTCCGGGCGGCACCGTGAAGGCCGCGCCATGAGGGGAAGCACGGGCATGAGCGGGGCAATCGAGGTCGGCATCATCATGGGGTCGCGGTCCGACTGGGACACGATGCGCCATGCCGCCGAAACGCTGGACGCGCTGGGCGTGCCCCATGAATGCAAGGTGGTGTCGGCGCACCGCACCCCGCAGCGGCTGTATGATTATGCGACGAGCGCGGTGAGCCGCGGCCTGAAGGTCATCATCGCGGGCGCGGGCGGTGCGGCGCATCTGCCGGGCATGTGCGCGTCCATGACGCGCCTGCCGGTGCTGGGCGTGCCGGTCGAATCGAAGGCGCTGAAGGGCATGGATTCGCTGCTGTCGATCGTCCAGATGCCCGGCGGCATTCCCGTGGCGACGCTGGCGATCGGCAAGCCGGGCGCGATCAATGCCGGGCTTCTGGCCGCCGCGATCCTGGCGACCAATGATCCTGAACTGGCCGGGCGACTGGACGCCTGGCGCACGAAGCAGACCGATGCGGTCGCCGAAACGGTGGAGGACTAAGCGGCCCCATGACGAGCATCGCGCCCGGTTCGACCATCGGCATCCTAGGCGGCGGCCAGCTGGGGCGGATGATCGCCATCGCCGCCGCGCAGTTGGGCTATTGCACCGCCATCTACGCGCCGGAAGAGAGCGGCCCCGCCGCCGACGTGTCGCCGCGCTGGACGCGGGGCGATTATGAGGACGCAGCGGCGCTGGCGGCCTTTGCCGATGGCGTCGATGTCGTCACCTATGAATTTGAGAATATCGACCCGGCGGCGGTCGAGGTGCTGGCCAGCCATGGGCTGGTGCGTCCGGGTGCGCAGGCGTTGCGGGTGGCGCAGGACCGGCTGGCGGAAAAGCGGTTCGTGTGCGATCTGGGCGGGCTGACCGCGCCCTTTGCGCCGGTCGAGGATCTGGACGATCTGGAGGCGGCGATCGCGCAGGTCGGCAGCCGCGCCATCCTGAAAACCAATCGCATGGGTTATGACGGTAAGGGACAGGCGCGGATCAACGAGCCGGGCGATGCGGTCGGCGCATGGAATGCGATCGGCCGGCAGAGCGCGATACTGGAAGGATTCGTGACGTTCGCCGAGGAATTTTCGGTCATATTGGTGCGCGGGGCGGACGGTGAGGTGCGCTTCTGGGACAGTTCGGCCAATGTCCATGTCGACGGCATCCTCGACACGTCGACCACGCCCGCCGGGCCGCTGATCGAGGGGCAGGTGCCTGCCGCCCGCGCGCTGGCCCGCAAGATTGCCGATGCGCTGGACTATGTCGGCGTTTTGACCTGCGAATTTTTCGCCAGTGCCGATGGCCCGGTGTTCAACGAAATGGCGCCGCGCGTCCATAATAGCGGGCATGGCACGATCGAGGGTGCGGTGACCAGCCAGTTCGAAAATCATGTCCGTGCGATTTGCGGGCTGCCGCTGGGCGACACCGCGCTGGCGGCGCGTCGGGTGGAGATGCGCAACCTGATCGGCGAGGCGGCGCATGACTGGCAGGCGATCCTGTCCGATCCGGCCAACCATCTGCACCTTTATGGCAAGCATGAAGCGCGGCCGGGGCGCAAGATGGGGCATGTCACGCGGCTGACGCTGTGAGCGAGATCGTGCTGATCCTGGCCCGCGCCGACAATGGCGTGATCGGGCGGGATGGCGATCTGCCCTGGCGGTTGCCGGCGGATCTCAAGCGGTTCAAGGCGCTGACGCTGGGCCATCCGATGATCATGGGGCGCAAGACGTTCGACAGCCTGCCGGGCCTGCTGCCGGGGCGTCGCCATATCGTCCTGACTCGCGACCGGACATGGAGCGGGGCAGGGGCGGAGGTTGCGCATGATGTCGCGGGCGCGCTGGCACTGGCCAATGCGCCGGGCGTGATGGTGATTGGCGGGGCGGAAATCTATCGATTGTTCCTGGACGTCGCCCATCGAATCGAGCTGACCGAAGTGCATCTGGACGCGGTGGGGGACGCCAGCATCGCCTATCCCGATCCGGCGGACTGGGTGGAAGTGGCGCGGGAAGCGCATGAGGCCGTCGATGATCGGCCCGCCTATAGTTTTGTCTCTCTTTGTCGCATCGATTCGGAACAGGGCGCTATTTCCGCAGGTTAAGGCAGTCCCCGGATAGAGGACTGCATCCATGCCCATTTTAGACACACGCGACGGCGCGCACATCCAGTATAAGGTGGCCGGAGAAGGCCCGCCCGTCATCCTGATCCACGGCTGGCCGCTGACCGGCGATATGTGGGAATATCAGACCGTCGCGCTGGTCGAGGCTGGGCATCAGGTCATCACCTATGATCGGCGTGGCTTTGGCCAGAGCAGCCATCCTGCGACCGGCTATACCTATGACATATTCGCCGACGATCTGGCCGACCTGATCGCCCATCTGGGCTTGCCGCGCGTCAGCCTGGTCGGCTTTTCGATGGGCGGGGGCGAGATTGCCCGTTACCTGACCCGCCATGGTGCCGCGCGGGTGGACCGAGCGGTGCTGGTGTCGTCCGTCGTGCCCTATCTGCTCAAGACCGCCGACAATCCCGATGGCGTGGAGGAGCATGTGTTCGCCGGGATGCAGGAGGATATCCGCAAGGATCGCTTCGACTTCCTCCAGAGTTTCGCCAAGGATTTCTATGGCGTTGGCTGGGTGACCAGCCCGGTCAGCAAGGGTTTGCTGGACTGGAGTTTCGCGCTGGGCATCATGGCCAGCCCGCTGGCTACCATTGCCTGTCTCGATGCCTTTGGTCGCACCGATTTCCGTCCTGACCTGGCAAGCTTCACCGTCCCCACGCTGGTGATCCATGGCAGCGGTGACAAGACCGTGCCGATCGACCCCAGCGGTCGCGCGGCGGCGGCGGGGATCGCTGGCGCGCAATGGCTGGAATATGAGGGCGAGCCCCATGGCCTGTTCGCGACGGTGCCCGACCGGCTGAATGCCGATCTCATCACCTTCCTGCGTGGTGGCTGACGACTGAGGATTGCGGGCGTTCGCGAGAGGGGTCTCGGTCATTGCTCTTGGCCGGGATGCCCCCTATAGGCCGCGCCATGGAGCGGCTGACTAGCGGCGCCCCGGTCCCGGCGCATTTGCGCGGGGCCATCATGGCGCTGGGCAATTTTGACGGGTTTCACGCCGGGCATCAGGCCGTGGTCGGCCATGCGATAGACCGCGCCCGTGCCGAGGGGCGCCCGGTCATCGTCGCGACCTTCGATCCGCATCCGATGCGGTTGTTCCGGCCCGATACGCCCCATTTTCGCCTGACGACGCTGGACCAGCGGGCGGCCCTGTTCGCCGCCGCCGGGGCGGACGCGATGATGGTGTTCGCCTTTACGCCCCAACTGGCCGCGCTTGGGCCGCAGGCATTCGTGCGCCTGCTGGCCGCCGATATGGGCATTGCGGGGGTCGTCACCGGGCAGGATTTCACCTTTGGCAAGGGGCGCGCCGGTTCCGTGGCGCTCTTGTCCGAACTGGGCGCGCCATGGGGCATGTGGGCGCAGGCGGTTGCGCCGGTGACCGACGCGGACGGGGCGGTGATTTCCTCCAGCCGCATCCGCGCGGCGTTGCAGGCGGGCGATTGCGCCACCGCGACCCGGCTGCTGACCCGGCCCTTCGCGATCGAGGGGGAGGTGCAGCATGGCGACAAGCTGGGCCGGACGATCGGCTTTCCCACCGCCAATGTCGATATGGGCAGCTATTTGCGCCCCGCCTATGGGATTTATGCGGTGCGCGGGATTTTGCCGGACGGGCGCGTGCTGGACGGGGCGGCGAATCTGGGCATCCGCCCGACCTTCGACCCGCCCAAGGAATTGCTGGAACCGCATTTCTTCGATTTTGCCGAAAGCCTGTATGGCCAGTGCATTGCCGTGCAACTGATCGCGTTCCTGCGGCCGGAGGCGAAATATGACGGGCTGGACGCGCTGATGGCGCAGATCGCGCTGGACTGCGAGGCTGCACGGCAAATCCTTGCGGGAACGCCTTACGTCGCTTAAGGCACGGCGCTAATCTACCCAACCTCCGTTCGGTTCGAGCAGCTTCGAGCGAAGTCGAGAAGCGTCCGTCGAGAACAGTTCTCGACAAGCTCGAACCGAACGGATCCAGCATAAGCGCACCCATGACCGACGCACCTGACTATAAGTCCACCGTTTTCCTGCCCGTCACCGACTTTCCGATGAAGGCCGGCCTGGCGCAGAAGGAACCCGCAATCGCGGCCAAGTGGGAGGCGATGGGTCTGTATGACCGGCTGCGCGAGCGGCGCAAGGGGCGCGAACGCTTCATCCTGCATGACGGGCCGCCCTACGCCAATGGCGACATCCATATGGGCCATGCGATGAACAAGGTGCTCAAGGACATCATCGTCCGCAGCCAATCGCTGCTGGGCAAGGATGCGCCCTATGTGCCCGGCTGGGACTGCCATGGCCTGCCGATCGAATGGAAGATCGAGGAGGAGTATCGCAAGAAGAAGCTGAACAAGGATGAGGTCCCCGCCGCCGAGTTCCGCGCCCAGTGCCGCGCCTATGCCGACAAATGGGTGGGCGTGCAGAAGGAGCAGTTCAAGCGTCTGGGCGTGATGGGCGACTGGGCCGATCCGTACCTGACCATGAAGTTCGACGCCGAGGCGACCATCGTGGGCGAGTTGCTGAAATTCGCGGAAAGCGGCCAGCTGTATCGCGGGGCCAAGCCCGTCATGTGGTCCCCGGTCGAAAAGACCGCGCTGGCCGAGGCCGAGGTGGAATATGAGGATGTCGTGTCGACGCAGATCGACGTGGCGTTCGAGATTGTGGACGCGCCCAAGGAACATCCGGAATTAATAGGTGCCTTCGCGATTATTTGGACGACAACTCCTTGGACAATCCCGGTAAATCAGGCGATCGCTTATGGCCCCGAATTGTCTTATGATCTGTTGGAATGGAACGGCCGCAAATATTTAGTCGCAGTCGGCTGTCAGGCTCAATCAATGGCCCGCTGGGGATATGATCCAACGAGTGGTGAAGCGAATCTTTTAAAGGTTATTGGTGGGCAGCATTTGGCCGGAGCCGTCGCCCGTCACCCGATGCACGCGCTCGGCGGCTTCTTTGCCCGCCCGCGTCCCTTCCTGCCCGCCGATCATGTCACCACCGATGCGGGTACGGGCCTTGTCCATATGTCCCCCGATCATGGCGAAGAGGATTTCATCGCCTGCAAGAAGCTGGGCATCGACCCGGTGTTTGCGGTCAATGATGCGGGTTTCTATCGCGACGATTGGGAGTGGTTGCCGGGGCAGGGCAGCGTCATCAACACCAAGTTCAACGGCGCGGACGGCCCGATCTGCACTGACCTGCGCGCGGCTGGCGCGCTGCTGTCGGCCAGCGAGTTCAGGCATAGCTATCCCCATAGCTGGCGGTCGAAGGCGCGGATCATCTATCGCTGCACGCCGCAATGGTTCATCCCGATGGACAAGCCGAGCGGTCAGGTGATGGACTATCCGCTGCCGCCGCTGGAGCCGGTTACCGGGGCGCTGGCGACGGCGCTGCCGACCAACGGGCCGACGCTGCGCGGCGTGGCGCTCGATGCGATCCAGAACACCCGCTGGGTGCCGGAGCGCTCGACCAACCGTATCCGGTCCATGGTCGAAGGGCGTCCTGACTGGGTGATCAGCCGCCAGCGCGCCTGGGGCGTGCCGATCGCGCTGTATGTGCATCGCAAGAGTGGGCAGTATCTGGTTGATCCGGCGGTCAATACCCGCATCGTCGAAGCGTTCAAGGCGGGCGGCGCGGATGCCTGGTTCGGGGCGGATCATCAGGCGCTGCTGGGGCCGGAGCATGATCTGGCCGACTATGAGGTCATCACCGACATTCTCGACGTGTGGTTCGATTCCGGCTCGACCCATAGTTTCGTGGTAGAGGCCCGCTATGGCGAGGGCGCGCGCGCCGACCTGTATATCGAAGGATCGGACCAGCATCGCGGCTGGTTCCAGTCATCGCTGCTCGAAAGCTGCGGCACGCGCGGACAGGCGCCGTACAAGGCAGTGCTGACCCATGGCTTCGCGCTCGACGGGACCGGGCGCAAAATGTCCAAGAGCCTTGGCAATGTCGTCGATCCGCTCAAGATCATGGGCGAAAGCGGCGCGGACATTTTGCGCGTATGGGTCGCGAGCACCGACTATTTCGACGATGTGCGGATCGGCAAGGAAGTGCTGGCCGGATCGTCCGACGCCTATCGCAAATTGCGCAATACTTTCCGGTACATGCTGGGCGCTCTTTCCGATTATGATGAAGAGACCGAAGCCGTGTCCTACGCCGAAATGCCGGAGCTGGAGCGCTATATGCTCCACCGGCTGGCGACGCTGGACGCGGAATTGCGCAGCGTTGTCGACAAGGCGGCGGACAGCGAGAATTGGCTGGAATTCAGCCGTTATACCCGCGCGCTGTTCGATTTCGCCAATAGCGACCTGTCGGCCTTCTTCTTCGACATTCGCAAGGACTGCCTCTATTGCGACGCGCCCTCGGACCCCAAGCGCCGCGCCTATCGCACATTGCTGGATACGCTGTTCCACGCGCTGGTCCGCTATGCCGCGCCGATCATCCCCTTCACCGCGGAGGAAGTATGGCAAAGCCGCTTCCCAAGTGACGAGGAAAGCGTGCATTTTCTGGAATGGCCGGAGATCGACCATCACTGGATCAACACGCATCTGGACGAGAAATGGACCGAGTTGCGCAGCCAGCGCGAACAGGTGAACGAGGCGATCGAGCCGTTGCGGCGCGAGAAGATCGTGCGTTCCAGCCTGGAGGCCGATGTCACCATGGGGCAGGTGCTGGCCGTGGGCGATGTCGATTTCGCCGAAGTGGCGATCGTCGCGCGGGTGACGATGGGCGAGGGCGACGGCATCAGCGTCCGTCCCAGCGAATGGCATAAATGCGGCCGTTGCTGGCGCCTGTTGCCCGAAGTCACCGAGGATGGCGCGCTGTGCGGCCGGTGTGACGCGGTTGTTGCGCCATGAATAGGAATGGAACAACGTGCTCCCGCGAAGGCGGGAGCCTAGTCGTGCCGTCCGAACTGGGCTCCCGCCTTCGCGGGAGCACGTTTTTTCCAGTCGCTGGGTTTGATCGATGACTAATCCTATCAACCACCGCCCGCTGGGCCTGACCGTCGCGATCGTGACGTTGGCGCTCGACCAGCTCATCAAATATGCCGTCACCTATCCGCTGGCGCTCAAGAGCCGGGCGGATCTGGGGATCGAGATATTGCCGATCTTCCGCCTGCGCTGGCTGGAAAATCGCGGCGTGTCGATGGGCTTCTTCCACGCCGACACCGACCTGATGCGCTGGGGGCTGGTGGGCATGACCATATTGATTGCCGGATTTGTGGGCGTGTGGATGTGGCGCGAAAAGGCGCGGCAGGATGTCGCGGCGCTGGGGCTGGTTCTGGGCGGCGCCATCGGCAATATCGTCGACCGGATAAGGCTGGGCTATGTCGTTGATTATGCGGACCTGCATTTTGGCGACTGGCGGCCCTTCCTGATTTTCAACCTGGCTGACGCAGCGATCACCATCGGCGTGCTGATCCTGCTTGCGCGGGCGTTGCTGCTGCGCGACAAGGGCGCAAATACGGAGACTTTGAAGTGAAGCTTAAACTGATCCTTGCCGCCGGTCTGCTCACCACCCTGTCGGCCTGTGGCGGCGGCGGCGGGCTGTTCAACCGCGAACGTCCCGATGAATTTGCGGTGTCGCGTCAGGCGCCGCTGGTGATCCCGCCAGATTTCGCGCTGGTGCCGCCTGCGCCCGGCTCGCCTTCGTCCAATGCGGTCGATTCGAGCAAGGCGGCGATGGAAGCGATGTTCGGTGGCCCGGCGCAGCGCAGCGCGACCGAAACGTCGACGCTGAACGCTGCCGGTCGCGCCAATGCGGCGGCGGGCATCCGCTCGACCGCTGGCGATCCGGGCACCGAAGTGGTCGACAAGGGCGCGACCACCCGCGACATTATCGCGGCCCCCGAAGGCGACGGTCAGGACGCACGAGCCGCAACGCCGCAGTGATAAGGAATGGAAAAGGGGCCGAATGGCCCCTTTTTTGTTGCGCGGCAGACCCCCGGAAATCCTCCCCTGCAAGGGGAGGTGGATGGCCGTAAGGCCAGACGGAGGAGTATCGCCCTATCGAGAGGGTGACACCCCTCCACCATTCGCTTCGCGAACGGTCCCCCTCCCCTTGCAGGGGAGGATTTTTTAGGCCCGCGCTTCGGTTCCCACGCTGTTGTGGCGCAATGCCGTCAGCACCGTGTCGATGATGGCGTCGGCGTCCAGGCGCGCGTCGGCATATTGTTTTTCGGGCTTGTCCTGATCCTGGAACAGGTCCGGCAGGCGCAGGGTGCGCAGTTTCAGGCCGTTGTCGATCAGGCCAAGGTCGCTGGCCAGCGTCAGCACATGCGCGCCAAGGCCGCCGATCGCGCCTTCCTCGATCGTCACGGCGACTTCATGGGTGGTGAGCAGGCGGCGGATCATCGCTTCGTCGAGCGGCTTGGCAAAGCGCAGGTCGGCGACGGTGGTGGAGAGGCCGCGCGCTTCCAGAGCCTCGGCGGCTTTGAGCGCCTCCTCCAGCCTTGTGCCGAGCGAGAGGATGGCGACCTGCCGCCCGTCGCGCACGATGCGGCCCTTGCCGATGTCCAGACGCTCCGGAACGGCGGGCATGGCGACGCCGGTGCCGTTGCCGCGCGGATAGCGCAGCGCGATCGGCCCGCTGTCATGGCAGGCGGCGGTATGGGTCATATGGACCAGTTCCGCTTCGTCCGCCGCCGCCATCACCACCATGTTGGGCAGGGTGGCGAGATAGGTGACGTCGAAACTGCCCGCATGGGTCGATCCGTCCGCGCCGACCAGACCCGCGCGGTCGATGGCGAATCGGACGGGCAGATTCTGGATCGCGACGTCATGGACGACCTGATCATAGGCGCGTTGCAGGAAGGTCGAATAGATGGCGCAGAAGGGCCGCATCCCCTGCGCGGCGAGGCCCGCGGCAAAGGTGACGGCATGTTGTTCGGCGATGCCGACGTCAAAGCAGCGGTCGGGAAAAGCGGTCGCGAATTTGTCCAGCCCGGTGCCGGACGGCATGGCGGCGGTGATGGCGCAGACGGCTGGATCGCGCTGCGCCTCGGCAATCAGCGCCTGGGCAAAGACATTGGTATAGCTGGGCGGGCCGGGCGGTGCCTTGGCCTGGGTGCCGGTGATGACGTCGAATTTCTGGACGCCATGATATTTGTCATCGGCCGCTTCGGCGGGGCCATAGCCCTTGCCCTTTTGCGTGACGACATGGACCAGGCACGGGCCTTCGGCAGCGTCGCGGACATTTTCCAGCACGGGGATTAACTGGTCGAGATTATGGCCGTCGATCGGGCCGACATAGTAAAAGCCCAGTTCCTCGAACAGGGTGCCGCCCATCGCCATGCCGCGGGCGAATTCGTCGGTCTTGCGCGCGGCATTGTGGAGCGGGCGGGGCAGCTTGCGCGCCAGCTTCTTGGCAAGGTCTCGCAGGCCCAGAAATTCGCGGCTGGACACAAGCCGCGCGAGATAGCCCGACAGGCCGCCGACCGGGGGGGCGATCGACATGTCATTGTCATTGAGGATGACGATCAAGCGATTGCCCGCCGCCTGCGCATTGTTCATCGCTTCATAGGCCATGCCCGCGGACATCGCGCCGTCGCCGATGACGGCGATGCCCTTGCCCGGCCGGTCCTGCATCTTGTTGGCGATGGCGAAGCCCAGAGCCGCGCTGATCGACGTGGAGCTATGCGCCGCGCCGAACGGGTCGAAATCGGATTCGGCGCGCTTGGTGAAGCCCGACAGGCCGCCGCCCTGACGCAGGGTGCGGATGCGGTCGCGCCGTCCGGTCAGGATCTTGTGGGGATAGCATTGATGCCCCACGTCCCAGATCAGCTTGTCATTGGGCGTGTCGAACACATAGTGGATGGCGGTCGTCAATTCGACCACGCCAAGCCCCGATCCCAGATGGCCGCCAGTGACGCCGACAGCGGCGATCACTTCCTGCCGCAGTTCGTCGGCAAGTTGCCGCAGCTGCTCCGGCTTGAGGGCGCGCAGGTCGGACGGCCAGATCACCTGGTCGAGCAACGGGGTTTGGGGGCGATCGTTCATGAAAGACATAGACTCGTCAGGGCGCTAGGCCGTTCCGTCGCGAAGCGCAACGATCCACTTATGCAGCGCATTTGGCGCATGTTCCCAAAATTTCTATCACCGGGCGTTCGGACTTGAACCCTTCCTGTTCGGCGACGGCGCGGACTTCGTTCGTCACCTTGTCATCATCGACATGGGTAGCCTGCTTGCAGGTGCGGCACACCAGGAAGATGCAGTCATGGTGGCAGCCGGGATGGGCATTGGCGATATAGGCGTTGGCGCTTTCCACCCGCATCGCGACATTGTTGGTCACGAACAGGTCGAGGATGCGATAGACGCTGTTGGGCGCGACCCGCTTGCCGCGCGCCTTCGACACGGTGTCGGCAATGTCATAGGCCGATGCGGGCTTGTCCTCCGCCGCCAGCGCATCGAAAATGGCCGCGCGCATGGGCGTCCATTGTTCGCCCTGCGTTTCCAGCGTGGCGCGCGCAGCGTCGGCCAACCGGGTGCCGGTGGGTTCGTGATGATGGTGGTGATGGTCGGCCATGACGTCAATCTAGGCCGGGTAGATGGCCGGGGCAAGGGCGCGCGTCAGCGTTGCCCGAAGGTCCATGCCGCCCAGAGCCAGCCAGCGATCATCAACAGGCCGCCAATGGGCGTCACCGCACCCAGCCATTTGGGCGCGCCCAGCGCCATGGCGTAGAGGGTGAGGGCGAAGATCGCCGCGCCAACCAGTAAAAGCGCCGCCGCGCCGCGCGCCACGCCCATGATCGCCAGCGCGGCGACGGCATGAACCAGCTGGTAAAGGCCGCCGGTGCGCAGCCATTCCGCCGCCTTGGGATCGGTAACGCCATGCGCGCCGAACGCGCCCGCCCCGATGGCGAGGGCGGCAGACAGGGCGGCGAATATGGGGATCATGACTTTTCTCCGTCGCCGCGCGAGAGCAGGCGCATGCCTCTGCCGGGGCGATACATGAGATCCTTGGCCGCCAGCAGCGTGCCATGTTCGATCTGGAGCGCCAGCCTTTGCTGATCGTTGGCGCGATATTGGCGTTCGACTTCCTCGATTTCCTCCGACGGGACGCCAAGTGCCTCCATCGCCTGCACGCCCATGCAGATGGCCGATTCATAGACTTCGCGCACCACGGCGGCGAGATCGATGTTCTGCAAGGCCAGCAATTGCCGCCGGTCGAAGGCGCGGACCATCAGCGCCGCCTGCGGGAAGGCTTCGGCAATGGGTTCAAGCGTGCGGCTGTCAAGCGAGGGATCGTCGATGCAGAAGGCGATCAGCCGGGCCTCTTCCGCGCCGGCGCGGCGCAGCAGGTCGATGCGGGTGCCATCGCCATAATAGACTTTCGTGTCGAACCGCTGCGACGTTTCGATCTGGGCGGGCTTCTTGTCGATCGACACGACGGCAAAGCCATGGCCGATCAGCATTTGCGCGACCGTCTGGCCGAAGCGGCCATAGCCCACGATGATCGCGGTGCCGCGCGGCGCTTCGTCCGGGTCGGGCAGATCGGCGCCGGAACTGGGCGTGGCGAATTCGAACCGGCGGGCGAACAGCATCAGGAAGGGGGTGGTCGCCATGGAGAAGGTGACGATGGCGCTGAACAGGCTGGCGGCTTCGGGCGCGATCAGCAGCGCGCCCTGCGCCTGGGCGAACAGGACGAAGCCGAATTCGCCGCCCTGACTGAGCAGCAGGCCAGCGCCAAGCGCGGGCCGCCAGTCCATGCCGAACAGGCGGGCGAGGCCGGTGATGATCGCGGCCTTGGTCGCGACCAGGATCAGCGCCATGCCGATGACGAACACGGGATTGGCGGCGACGGTGGCGAGGTCCAGCACCATGCCGACCGCCAGGAAGAACAGGCCGAGCAGGATGGAACGGAAGGGTTCGACGTCCGCCTCTATTTCATGCCGATAGGGCGAATCGGCGAGCATCACGCCCGCGACGAAGGCACCCAGGGCGGTGGAAAGATGCAGGCTGTGCATCAGCGCGGCGGCGGCCAGCACGGTGAACAGGCCGACGGTGACGAACAGTTCGCGCTCGCCCAACCGTCCGACAAGGGACAGGAGCGGGCGCAGGATGAAGCGACCGGCCAGAACCAGGCCCGCGATAGCCGCGACGGTATAGGCCGCCGTCATCCATCCGGGCGGTCCGCCTGCATCAGCGGGGTTGCGGGACAGGGCGGCGACGATGGTGATCAGCGGGACGATGGAAAGATCCTGAAACAGCAGGATCGAGAATATCTTTTCACCAAAGGGCGAGTTGATGCGGCCGCTGGATTTCAGGCCCGGCAAGACCTGAGCGGTCGACGAGAGGGCGAGCGGCAGGCCGAGCGCAATCGCCGCGCCCCAGGTGAAGCCGGTGAAATAGAAGATGATCGCGGTCAGGACACTGCCGCATAGCACCACCTGCGCCAGGCCGAGGGCGAATATGTCCCGCTTCAACCGCCAGAGCCGGGCGGGATGCAGTTCCAGACCGACGAGGAAAAGCAGCAGAACGATGCCGATTTCGGCAATGGCGAGCTTCGATTCGCCGCCGCCCACCAGCCCCAGCCCCTGCGGCCCGACCAGCGCGCCCGCGACGAGATAGCCCAGCACCGCGCCCAGCCCGAAGCGGCGGAAGATGATGACGAACAGCAACGCCGCGCCAAGCAGGAGGACGCCGTCGGAGAGCAATATCTCGGTCGCGGTGATGGGAGCGGCGGATTTGGCCATCAGGCGTCGGCCATCCGGGCGGCTTCGGCAATGGCTTCAAAGCCCAGGCGGATCGAGGCATGGCGGGCGGGGTAGCCACGCGCCGGGGCCAGCACGGCAAGGCCGGGCCAGAAATCGAGATCGTCGCTGGCACCCGACAGATAGGCGGTCAGCTTGTCGCGGGCCTCGGCGAGTTCGTCGGCGCTCATGCCGATGGCCTGCGCGGCCATCAGCGAGGCGGATGCCTGTCCCAGCGCGCATGCCTTTACGTCCAGCCCGATGTCGGACAGGCGACCGTCGGCCATCGCCACATCCACCGTCACCCGCGACCCGCAAGTGGGGGAGCGCCGCTCCACGCTCGCCTGCGGGGCGGGCAGGCGATGATGGTGCGGGATGCTGGCGGCGAGCCGCAAAATATCTTTGTTGTACAGGGGGGCGCTCATTGCCGTCCCATGTAGGGCAGGATGGGCGTGGGGAGAAGGCGGGGAATGGTCATAAGGGGAAATAAGCTCCGGCCACGACCAAAGGCAGCGTGTTCCCGCGTAGGCGGGAACCCAGTTCAAACGGCGCGACTGTGTTCCCGCCTGCGCGGGAACACAGGGCGCTTCAATCGGGCCATTGTGAAGTGCCGTCCCCGCGCTTATCGCCCGGAGCCATGAAGATTCTGGTCGATGCCGATGCCTGTCCCGTGAAGGACGAGATTTACAAGGTCGCCTTTCGCCATGGCGTGCCGGTCACGATCGTGAGCAACAGCCCGATCCGCATTCCCGCCCATGACCTGATCGACCGGGTGGTGGTGAGCGACGGGTTCGATGCGGCGGACGACTGGATTGCCGAGCGGGCGGATGCGGGCGCGGTGTGCATCACGGCCGACATCCTGCTGGCGGACCGATGCCTGAAAGCCGGTGCGATCGTGATCGCACCCAATGGCAAGCCCTTCACGCTGAGTTCGATTGGCGCGGCGATTGCGACGCGGGCGATCATGGCGGATCTGCGCGCGGGGGGCGAACAGATTGGCGGGCCGCCGCCCTTTGGCAAGACTGACCGTTCGCGATTCCTGTCGGCGCTGGACGAGGCGCTGGTGCGCGGCAAGCGGGGTCGATGATGGCCGATTGGGACGCGATCATCCTGGGTGCGGGTGCGGCGGGGATGATGTGCGCAGCGGTCGCAGGCCAGCGGGGCAGGCGGGTGCTGCTGGTCGATCATGCCGATCAGCCGGGCAAGAAAATCCTGATTTCGGGCGGCGGACGGTGCAATTTCACCAATATCGACACGGCGGCCGATCGCTATCTGTCGGCCAATCCGCATTTCGCCAAGTCCGCGCTGGGGCGGTACGGCGCGCAGGATTTCATCGCGCTGGTCGATAGCTATGGCATCGCCTGGCATGAAAAGACGCTGGGGCAATTATTTTGCGACGGGTCGGCCAAACAGATTGTCGCGATGCTGGAGGAGGAATGCGCCAAGGGCGGGGTGACGCTGGCACTGGGGCAGCCGATTGCGGACGTGGCGCATGGCGATGGCCTGTATCGGGTGACGGTCGGCGGGGTGGAGCATCGCGCGCCCGCGCTGGTGCTGGCGACGGGCGGGCCGTCCATCCCGAAGATGGGCGCGACCGGCTTTGCCTATGACGTCGCGCGGCAATTCGGGCTGTCGATCATCCAGCCCCGCCCTGCGCTTGTGCCCTTCACGCTGGGGGCGGACGAGGCGCTGTTTCAGGCACTGTCGGGCGTGTCGGCGGACGTCATGGTCCGCTGGAACAAGGTGCGGTTTCGAGAGGCGGCGCTGTTCACCCATCGCGGTCTGTCGGGACCGGCGATGTTGCAGATTTCATCCTATTGGCAGCATCGCACCCCGATCCATGTCGATTTCCTGCCCGACCATGGCGCGGACTGGCTGATCGAGGCGAAGCGCGAACGGCCGCGCGCAAGTTTGCGCAAGATAGTGGCGCAGGCGCTGACCGAGCGGCTGGCCGATGCGCTGCTGGAGCGGGCCGGGGTGCAGGGCGAGATGGGCAATCTGTCCGACAAGGCGCTGCGGCAACTGGGTGCGCGCCTGCACGACTGGCCGTTCGCGCCGACGGGGACGGAGGGCTATGCCAAGGCCGAGGTGACGGTCGGCGGGATTGCGACGGCGGGCCTGTCATCGCGGACGATGGAGGCAAGCAAGGTGCCGGGCCTGTACGCGATTGGCGAGGCGGTGGACGTTACCGGCTGGCTGGGCGGTTATAATTTCCAATGGGCGTGGGCCAGCGGATGGGCGGCCGCGCAGGCGGTTTAGGATCGACCGACATTCAGCCCTGACGGCCTGCAAATGGCGATTTTCCGTGCTTCCGGTGCTCACCTACTTTTAGTAGGCTGCGCTCCGGGTCACGAAAAACCACCATTTTCGGCTCGTCATCATCTGAATGTCGATCGACCCTGACGGTCGAGTTAAGCCCCGCTATCCTCGCCCTGCGGCGGTTGCGTGGGGGCGATGCGCGGCGGGGCCGTATCGGCTGGCGGGGCGGGCTGGTCGGTGGGCAGGCGGATCTGGGCCGGGCCGACATTCACGGTCATGCCGCCTTCGTCGACACCGAGTCCGACATTGCCGATGCCGGTTTCCACGCTGATATTGGCGATGGCGTTGACGAGGTCGGCATCCTGCGTTTCGACCGGGGCGTCCTCCACCGCTTCGTTGATCGCGCCGCTCATGAAATTGCGCCAGATGCGTGCGGGGATGCCGCCGCCTGCCGCGCCGCCGGGGAGCGGGCTATTGTCGTCATTGCCGATCCACACCGCCGTCACCAGACCACCGGCATAGCCAACGAAGATGGCGTCGCGGCTGTCCTGGGTCGTGCCGGTCTTGCCGAAGGTGCTGGTGCGCAGGGCCGCGGCGCTACCGGTGCCGCGATTGGCCGCGGAGGAAAGCAGGTCGCGGATCATGGCCAGTTCATCGTCATCGAAGGCCCGCTGACGCGCCATCAACCGTTCGAACCAGCCCCGTTCTTCGGGCGGCAGGCCATGGGCAAGGACGGGATATGACCCCGCCGCAACCGCCGCATAGGCTTCGGCCAGTTCGATCAGCGGGATTTCCGATGTGCCGAGCGCCAGGCTCAAATCCTCGGTCAGGGGCGCGGTGACGCCCAGATCGCGGGCGACCTTGATGACATTGTCGACACCGACCTTTTGCGTCAGGCGGACGGCGGCGACATTGCTGGAGGCGGCGAACGCCTGACGCAGGCTGATGCGGCCACGATATTTGCCGCCATGATTGGCCGGGCGATAGCTGCCAGTGGTGATCGGCGTGTCGTCGATCATATCCTCCGGCGTCATGCCTGCGCGGAAGGCGGCGAGATAGACGAACAGCTTGAAGGTCGATCCGGGCTGGCGCCTGGCCTGCACGGCGCGGTTGAAGCTGCTTTTGGCGTAATTCTTGCCGCCGACCATGGCGACGACGCTGCCGTCGGGCTTCATCGCGACCAGTGCGGCCTGCGCTCCGCCCAGCGGTGCGCGGCGGACGGCGGCTTCGGCCAGGCGCTGGATGCGCCAGTCGAGCGTGGTGTCGATTTTCTGTTCGCCATAGACCGCGCCCGCCCGGTCGCGGGCGTCGGGCAGCACCCAGTCGGCAAAATAGGTGCCGGTGGTGGCGTCGGGCGTTTCGCGGACGTTGAGGCGGACGGGGGGCAGGGCGTTGCGTTCCGCCTGCGTCAGATAGCCAGCGTCCACCATTGCCTGCGTCACCAGCGCGGCGCGGGCGCGCGCGCCCTTCAGATTGCTGGTGGGGGCAAGGCGGGATGGCGCCTTGAGCAGGCCCGCCAGCATCGCGGCCTGCGGGATGGTCAGCCGTTCAGGCGCGCGGTTGAAATAATGGAGCGCGGCGGCGCGCAGGCCATAGACATTGTCACCGAAATAGACGTTGGACAGATAGCGTTCGAGGATCTGGTCCTTCGTCAGCCAGGCTTCGAGCCAGAAGGCGATCATCGCCTCACGCGCCTTGCGGCCCATGGTGCGGTCGCTGGAGAGGAACACACCCTTGGCCAGCTGCTGGGTGATGGTGCTGCCGCCCTGCGACGATCCGTCCGACCAGAGATTGTGCCAGGCGGCGCGGGCGATGCCGCGCGGATCGACGCCCCAATGGCTGTAGAAGCGCCGATCCTCGATCGCCATGAAAGCCTGGGGCACATGGGCGGGAAGCTGCGCGATGGTGACCGGCGTGTCGATCACCGCGCCGCGCCGGGCGATGAGGTGGCCGTCCGTCGACATCAGGCTGATGCTGGGCGGCGCGATCGGCCGGAGCGAGCGGGAGAGGGGGGCGGTGACGGCGAGCCAGCCGATCGCCAGCATCAGCAGCGCCAGGCCAGCCGCGATGATCCAGCCCAATATCTGCAACCGCCGCCGCCAGGGCGTGGGCGGGGCGAAGGCGCTGGGCGGCCCTGCGCCGAATTCGCGCGGCGGCGGCGCGGCGGGATCGGCTGTGCTGGACGGATCGGTCATCGGTTCAGCCATGCTGTATTATTCGCCTGATACAGTCAAGTCTGTCCCGCACCGGGACAGGGCCAGATTAACCATCTTTCGCAATGGCCCAAATGGTAAATAATGCGTTAACCCATCATCATGCGAACACGCCCCCTTGTCCTGACGACCGAATCCGCCCGCCACCCCTTTCGCCAGCGGTTGCCGCAGCATGTGCTGCGCGTTGTCGAGCAGGCGCCAGCGGCCAAGCGAAAGCGGGTCGATGACGACAGCGACTGGAAGCTGTTCGGATTGAGCTTCTGTGCCTTCTTCACGGCCTTCTACAGCTTCATTTCCTGAGCGCCCATCCTCCCCTTGCGGCGGGGATGGCTGGCCGCAGGCCAGACGGAGGGGTGTTGCGCCATCGAGAGGGGGGCACCCCTCCGTCACGCCTTCGGCGCGCCACCTCCCCTGAAAGGGGTGGATTTCAGGCACAGACGGGGCCGTCGCATGCCTTGTGCAGTTTCCACGCCAGCCAGGCGCAGGGCAGGCAGAGCAGGGCGACGAGCAGCAGTTGCTTCACGACTGACAGGCCGGCGATCGTCAGGCCGATCGCGATGACCGATCCGACCACCATCATGCCGCTGTTAACGATATTGTTGGCCGCGACGGTGCGCGCGGCTTCGCATTTTTCGACGGTGGTGGTGAGGAAGGCGTAGAGTGGCACGACGAACATGCCGCCAAAGGTCGCGACGCCGAGCAGGCAGGCGGATAGCGGCATCGCCATGGGATGCGCGAGGAAGTCGCTGAACGAGAGCATCTGTCCGGCGGGGGCGGGCGTCCACAGCGCGCATACGACATGGAAGGCGACGATGCAGGCGCCCATGCCGATCACCGATGCCGGGGCGTATTTGGCCGAGACATGGCCGCAGAGCAGCCGGTTGATCGCGATCGAGCCGATGGCGATGCCGATCGAGAAGATGGCGAGGAACAGGCTGGCGACCGACTTGTCGGCGGTCAGCACATTTTTGACCAGCGGCGGAAACTGGATGAACAGGATGGAGCCGACCGCCCAGAACAGGCTGATCGACATGATCGCCAGAAACAGGCGGCGGATATGCATGGTGCCGCGCACCAGCGTAATCGACGAGCGGATGATGTGGAAATCGATCGGCGTCCGTTCCAGCAGGGACGGGGCGGACGGCACCCTGCGCCCGGCGGCAAAGCCGATCAGCGCGGTGATGACGATGCCGACCGCGGCGACCTCCACCGGGATCAGGCCAGCCAGAATCGTGCCCGCCAGAATGGCGATATAGGTGCCGGCTTCCACCAGGCCGGTGCCGCCCAGCACTTCATCGTCATGGAGATGCTGGGGCAGGATGGCGTATTTGATCGGGCCGAAGAAGGTCGAGTGGACCCCCATGGCGAACAGCGCGAGCAGCAGCAGCGGGATGGCCAGCGTGTGGACGGCGATGCCCGCCCAGATGAGGCCGAGGCCAGTCGCGCCGACCAGCATGATCGCGATTTCCGCGCCCTTGACCCAGCGGATGATGACCGCCTTGTCCCGCTGATCGGCCAATTGTCCCGACAGGGCGGACAGGAGGAAGAAGGGCAGGATGAAGATGCCGGTGGCCAGCGCGCTGAACCAGGTTTCCGAGCGTTCGTCGTTATACACCTGATAGACGACGAACAGCACCATCGCGTTCTTGAAGAGATTGTCGTTGAACGCACCGAGCAACTGGGTGATGAAAAGCGGCAGAAAACGGCGCTTGTTCAAGAGCCTGAGAGAGGCTTTCATGGATGAAGGGGGCTTCTTTACCGTTAGCGACCGGAGCGGGGTCTAGCCGCTGGCGGTGCCGCTGTCCAATCCCGTTGCCGCAATCATGCGTCGCGCCCATGTGTCGCGCCTTGTGCGTCGCGCCGGACTGTGGCAGTCGGCGGCGATGCTGACGCTGCCCAATCTGCTTACGCTTTCGCGCATCGTCACGGTGCCATTGCTGGTCGCCCTGCTGTGGCCCGCGGAAATGGGCGCGCGCTGGACCACGGGCTATGCGCTGGCCTTCGCGCTCTATTGCCTGATGGGCATTACCGATTATTTCGATGGCTATCTGGCGCGGGCGCAGGGCGCGGTGTCGCGGCTGGGCATCTTCCTCGATCCCATCGCCGACAAGATCATGGTCGCCGCCGTCATCCTGATGCTGAGCGCGACGCGCGACATAGCGGGCATCCATATCGTCGCCGCGATGATCATCCTGCTGCGCGAGATCGCGGTATCGGGATTGCGCGAATTTCTGGCGGGCATTCAGGTGTCGGTGCCGGTGTCGCGGCTGGCCAAGTGGAAAACCACCTTCCAGATCATTGCGCTGGGCGCGCTGATTCTGGCGGGGGCGGTGCCGCAATTTCCCTTCGTCCAGGCGGTCGGCATCGTGACGCTGTGGGCGGCCGCGCTGCTGACGCTGATAACCGGCTGGGATTATCTGCGCGTCGGCATCAAGCATATGGATTGAGCGCGGATCATGCTGACGATCGTCTATTTCGCCTGGGTCCGCGAACGGATCGGGCTGGATGAGGAGCAGGTGGCGCGGCCCGACGCGGGGACCAGCATTGCCGATCTGGTGGCGATGCTGGCGGCGCGGGGCGGCGGCCATGCCGAGGCGCTGGGCGATGCGACGCGGTTGCGCGCGGCGCTGGACCAGCGGTTCGTGGCGCTGGACAGCCCGATCGGCGATGCGCGCGAGCTGGCGCTGTTTCCGCCGGTGACCGGGGGATGAAGCGGGTCGCGGTGCAGGCCGGGGATTTCGATGTCGCGACCGAACTGGCCGCGCTCGAAGCCCTGGGCGGCGGCGGGGTGGCGAGCTTTACCGGCGTGGTGCGCGGTGGCGGCGGGCTGGTCGCGCTGGAACTGGAACATTATCCGGCGATGACGCAGGCGCAGGTCGACCGCATCTGCGACGAGGCGATGGCGCGCTGGCCGCTGCTGGGCCTGAGCGTCATCCACCGCTTCGGGCGGCTGGAGCCGGGGGCGCGCATCGTGTTCGTCGGCACGGCATCGCGCCACCGCGCCGCCGCGCTGGAAAGCTGCGCCTTCCTGATCGACTGGCTGAAGTCGCAGGCACCCTTCTGGAAGAAAGAGCATTTCGCCGACGGCGCGGCGGGATGGGTCGAGGCGCGGGCGGAGGATGAGGCCAGGGCGAAGGGCTGGATCGGTTAGCATCCGTTTGTTTCTCGACTTCGCTCGAAACGAACGGAGCTGTCAGGCTGCCTCCACCATCGTCGGCGGATCGGACGCTTCGCGCAGAATGCCGGCGAGGAGGTGGAATTCCTTTTCGCGTGGGCTGTTCTTGCGCCAGACCAGCGCGATGTCACGCCAGGCCCGGTCGGAACGGAGCGGGCGGGCGACGATCTGGGTATGTTCCAATATGCCGCTGGCGATCGCCATTTCAGGCAGCATGGTGACGCCCAGGCCATTGTCGACCATCTGAATGAGCGTGTGCAGCGACGTGCCCATCATGATCGCGCTGGCGCGCAGTTCGGGACGGTTGCAGGCAGCCAGCGCATGGTCCTTCAGGCAATGCCCATCCTCCAGCAGCAATAATTTGCTCTCGTCGATCATCTCCGGCCCGATCCAGTCGGGCGGATCGCGCGGATCGTCGCGCGGGAAGGCGACATAGAGGCGGTCCTGAAAGAGGATTTCGCTTTCCAGTTCGCCGGTGGCGAAGGGGAGGGCGAGCAGGACGCAATCGACATTACCATGGCGCAGCGATTCGATCGCCGCCTGGGTCGTTTCCTCGCGCAGATAGAGTTTGAGTTCGGGCCGGTCGGCGCGCAGGCGGGGCAGCAGGCGTGGCAGCAGGAAGGGCGCGATCGTCGGGATGACGCTCATGCGCAATTCGCCCGACAGCGGCTTGCCCGACGCTTCGGCGATGGCGGACAGCTCCTCCGCCTCCCGTAGCACGCGGTGCGCCTTTTCCACGATGCGATCGCCAAGCGCGGTGAAGCGCACGACGCGGCGGGTGCGCTCCACCAGCGTGACGCCCAGCAGCGATTCCAATTCCCTGATGCCAGCCGACAAGGTGGACTGGGTGACGTAGCAGCTGTCGGCCGCCTTGCCGAAATGTCCCTGTTCCTTCAGCGCAACCAGATATTGCAGCTGTTTGAGGGTGGGGAGGTAGTTGGACATCTATCGGCTTCCTCGATCAGAAAGCCGAATATAAGTGTTTCAGCCGATATATCCAAGATATTTGGCGAGGCCGACAATGGATGTCAGGGTCAGGATGAAGCCGACCGCCGTGAACAGCAGGCGCGGCGGGATATGCCTGGCGAGCATCGCGCCGACCGGGGCGGCCAATACGCCGCCGATCAACAGGCCGAGCGTGTAGGTGGTGAAGGCCTGCCAGCCCAGATGGATGAGGAAGGTGAGGCTGATCGACAGGGTCAGGAAGAATTCGACCGTGTTGACGGTGCCGATCGTATGGCGCGGGCTGGACCCCTGCAACAACAGGTTGGAGGTCACGATCGGCCCCCAGCCGCCGCCGCCGGTCGCATCCATGAAACCGCCCGTCAGGCCGAGCGGCGCCACCCATTTGGGGTCTTTCTGCTTGGGCGGCAGGTGAAAGCCACGCCAGACGAGATAGAGGCCGATGGCAGCGAGATAGGCCTGGATATAGGGTTTGATGACGGCGCCATCGATATTGGACAGGACATAGGCGCCCGTCACGCCGCCGATGACGCCGGGAATGATGAGCTTCGAAAACAGCTTCCAGTCGACATTCTTGTGCAGGATATGGCTGATCGCCGAGACGGCGGTGGTGAAGGTTTCCGCGACATGGACGCTGGCCGAGGCGCGGCTGGGCGGCACGCCGAGCGTGAGCAGCAGCGTGCTGGAGATGACGCCATAGGCCATGCCGAGCGCGCCATCGACCATCTGCGCGCCGAAGCCGACCAGGATGAACGGCAGGATTTCGCCGAAATGGGCCGTGAGAGCGTCGATCATCCGTCTGCCTTTGGTCTGATTGTCTACCTATATAGTTGTCTTATCGGCGCGCGGCAAGCAAGTTCCTATTTGCGGTGGCGAAGGGGAAATAGCGCCGTCTCTGGAAAAATCGGACCTGGGTCGCTATGTTGGGGTCGATTTAGCTATAGCGGCGTGCGGACAGGCGCGCCCGGTTCGGGGATATGTGGATGGTACGCGCCCTCATTGCCTATCTGGATTCGGTCAAATCGCGCGATCCTGCGCCCCGGTCCCGTGCGGAAATCCTGCTATATCCGGGCGTCTGGTCGCTGGCCTTTCACCGGGTGGCCCATCGCCTGTATCGGGCGCGGCTCTTTTTCCTGGCGCGCGCGGTCAATCATTTCTCGCGCTTCATGACCGGGAACGACATTCATCCGGGGGCCAAGATCGGCAAACGCTTCTTCATCGACCATGGATTTACCGTGGTCGGGGAGACGGCGGAGATTGGCGACGATGTGACGCTGTACCAGAATGTGACACTGGGCGGGACCGATCCGGCCAACGGCATTGCGGGCAAGCGGCACCCGACGCTGGGCGATGGCGTGATCGTCGGGTCGGGCGCGCAGGTGCTGGGACCAGTGACGGTCGGCGCGCGGGCGCGGGTCGGGGCCAATGCGGTGGTGACCAAGGATGTGGCCGAAGGCGCGACGATGGTGGGCATACCGGCGCGGGCGATGCTGGTCGACGTGACCGCTTATCAGCGTGATTTCGTGCCCTATGGCACCCCTTGCTCCGACTGTTTCGACCCGGAAAAGCAGAAGCTGGAACTGCTCCAGTGCGAGGTCGAACAGTTGCAGAAGCGGCTGGCGGAGCTGATCGCGGAGCAGCAGCGGCCCAAGCTGCCCGACGACGAGTCGCTGTTCAAGGCGCGTGACCGGGCCTGATGTCCAATGTGACGCCGTTTCCCAAGGGTGGAGCGGGGCAGGTCGGGTTCGACCGGCAGGAATTGCAGCGGATCATGGACCTGTATGGCCGGATGGTGTCCGCCGGGCACTGGCGTGACTATGCCATGGACATGGGGCGTGAGGCCGCGATTTTCAGCGCGTTCCGCCGCGCCGCCGAACGCCCCGAATATCGCATCGAAAAGCGCCCGGCGCTGCGCAACCGGCAGGGCATGTGGGCGCTGGTCGGCGAAGCGGGCAATATATTGAAACGAGGCCAGGATTTGCAGAATATCCTGGCCCCGGTCGAGCGCAAATTATTGCGGATCGTGGAGGGGTAAGTCCTCCTGCCCCCTCCCCAAGACAGGCTTTGGGAGGATGTTCAGGCCGGTGCGCGGTCGAGATAGGGCAGCTTGTCGATCAGGGACGGGGGCAGGCCGCCGACCACCAGCGTGCGGGCATGGTGCCAGAGCGCCGACAGCAGCAGCAGCGAGGAGCCGATCACCAGCGCGGTGAAGGCGGCGGAGAGTTCGACCGCGCCTGCCTGCTTGAACAGGGCATAGAGGGCGAAGAGGACATAGGCGAGGCTGGATACCAGCAGCGCGCGCCGGTCGATCGCCAGAGCGACAAGGCCGAAGGCGACATAGAGGGCGATGACCATCACTGCCTTTGCGACGCTGATGTCGTCACCGTCGAATACGCCGAGCAGGTGGAAGAGCGAATGGGCGATCATCGGCGCAGCGGTAAGGTGCAGCCAGAAGGCGACGTCCGACCGGCGGGTGATGCGGCTGCGGTCCGACATGTCCCACCACATGGCGAAGGCAAAGATGGCAAGCCCGCCAGCCAGCAACAGCAGAAAGGGCAGGGTGACATTGTTCGGGATCGCCGCGATGACGAGGCCCGCGACGACGCCAGCCGCCGCCGCAGCGCCTGCCGCCACGGTGATCGGTACCATGAAGCGCCGCCAGTGTGCGAAGGCCGCCAGCGCGCTGAACGCCGCGACGCCAGACAGGATCAGTGCGCCTGCCCGGTCGCCGACATCGGGGAAGAGTTGCGCCGCCAGCGCGCCCAGCGAAAAGGCGACGCCGCCCACGAAGCCGGCCAGCAACAGGATGGAGGGCAGCGCCATGCGCCGCTGGCGGGTGAAATATTCGGCCAGCCCCCAACTGGCTGCCGCGACCAGCAGGCCCGACATCAGCGATGGATGATGTTCCGGCGCGCCCAGCCGGATGCTGTTGCCCAGCCAGCCGACCGCGACCAGCAGGATGATGCCGGCGATCGCCACGAAAATATCGTTGAAGCCGGTCAGCAGACGGAAGGATTCTTCATCCACCACCGGGCTGGACCGCAGCCGGGCGACATGATCGCGCAGCGCCTGCGCGCTTTGCGCGGGGATAACCCCCGCCGCTACGGCATCCTGTAGATCACTCTCGCTATACATCGTCCATCTCCAACGGACCATTGATTATGGCCTGTCATAGCATGACTGTATTATATCATCAATACAGTTGATTTGGCCTTTTTCTGCGACGCGGCGAGTGATAGCGCGAGTGGCGAACAAAGAAGGAGAGCCACGATCATGACCCTGCCGACATCGCTTCAAGGCCGTTTGTCGCTGCCGCTGATCGGATCGCCCATGTTCATCATATCCCAGCCCGACCTGGTCATCGCCCAGTGCCGGGCAGGCATTGTCGGCGCTTTCCCCTCGCTCAATGCCCGGCCTTCGGGCGTGTTCGAAAGCTGGCTGCAACGGCTGACCAGCGAATTGACGGACAAGGATGCGCCCTTTGCCGTCAACCTGATCGTCCACAAGACCAATCCCCGGCTGGAGGAGGATCTCGCGCTGTGCGTCAAATATCGCGTCCCGATCATCATCACGTCGCTGGGCGCGCAGGAAAAGGTGAATGAGGCGATCCATAGCTATGGCGGGATCGTGCTGCATGACGTCATCAACAACAGGTTCGCGCGCAAGGCGATAGAGAAGGGCGCGGACGGCCTGATCGCGGTGGCGGCCGGGGCAGGGGGGCATGCCGGGACGCTGTCGCCCTTTGCCCTGGTGCAGGAAATCCGCCAGTGGTTCGACGGGCCGCTGGCACTGTCCGGGTCGATTGCGACGGGCCGCTCGATCGCGGCGGCGCGGATGATGGGGGCGGACCTGGGCTATATGGGATCGCCCTTCATCGCCACGAGCGAGGCCAATGCCGATGCGGCCTACAAGCAGATGATCGTCGAATCCCAGGCCGACGACATCATCTATTCCGATGTGTTCACCGGCGTTCATGGCAATTATCTGCGCCCCAGCATCGTGGCGGCGGGCATGGACCCGGACGCGCTGCCCAAGGCGGCAGACATGGATTTCGCCAGCGCCATGACCGACAAGAAGGCATGGCGCGATGTGTGGGGATGCGGGCAGGGGATCGGCGCGATCACCAAGGTGCAGCCAGCGGGCGACTTTATCGCCGGGCTGAAAGCGGAGTATCAGGCGGCGGTAGCGGGGTTTGTGGCTTAGGCTGCCGACGGCTTTGTCAGCCTCCCAACACCGTTCGCCCTGAGCCTGTCGAAGGGCCGTTCTTCTTGCGCAAGAAGAGCAAGGCTTCGACAAGCTCAGCCCGAACGGACGTTGGTGTGGCTATCCGAAGGACAAACTCACAAAAACGCCCTCAATTCCGCGATGAAGCGGTTGAACTGGTCGTGGTGGAGCCAATGGCCCGCATCGGCAAATTCGACCAGCCGGGCGTTGCTGAAATGCGCGGCGCGACCGTCCTTGACCGGGTTGGACGCCCAGCTGTCGAGGCCCAGGCACAACAAGGTCGGCGCGCTGATCTGTCGCCAGAAGGCAGGCAGATCGTCGTCCGATCCGGCCTGTGGCGCAGCGCCGTTGAGATAGGGATCGAATTTCCAGCTATAGCTGCCATCTTCATTGCGGTTGACGCCATGCATGGTGAGGTGCAGCGCCTGTTCCAGCGAGAGATGTTCGTTGCGTTCGCGCATCCGCCCGACCGCGGCCTCTATCGTGGGATAGCGTTTGGGGGTGCGGCGGGCGCTGGCGCGCCGGGATTCGATCCAGTTGCGCCACCGGTCAGGCTCTGATTCCTGCGCCTTTTCCTGTATCCGGTGGGGCGAAAGGCCCAATCCTTCGATCGCGACGATCTTGTCCACCTTGTCAGGGAACAGGCCCGCAAAGCGCAGCGCGATCGACCCGCCCAGCGAATGGCCGACGATCCTGATCGGCGATCGGTCCAGCAGATCGACCAGCAACGCCAGATCATAGACATAATTGGTCATCATATAGGCGCCGTCAGCCGACCAGCCGCTGTCGCCATGGCCGCGCAGGTCCAGCGCGACGACATGATAATCCTTCGCCAGCGCGCGCGCCGTCCAGTCCCAGCTGCGCCCATGGTCGAACCCGCCATGGACCAGTATCAGCGTTGGCGCCGATGAATTGCCCCAGTCGAGATAGTGCAGCCGGGTGCGCAACGACGTGAAGAAATGCGATGTCGGTGTGGGCGCAAGCGGCGTGTCCATGTAATCCTGCGATTTTGTTGGAATTTTTATTCCATTGGCGAAGTGCAGGCTGCTTGCAAGCCCCTATCCGCCAAAAGTGTCAGCCGCCGTGTGGCGTGACCGTAGCGTCGAGCAGCGGATCGCCGGCGCGCGAAGGGCGACTGGCCTTCACGATGCGGGCGAGATCGGCCTGTTTGAACGGCTTGTCCAGCCGGGGCCGGGCGCTGGCGTGCGGGGGCAATTCGGCAAAGCCGGTGATGATGATGACCGGCAGGCCGGGGAAGCAGGCCTCGATCGCGTCGGCCAGTTGCGCGCCGGTCATGCCCGGCATGGCATGGTCCGTCACGACAAGGTCGATCGCGCCCTGTTCCAGCAGGCGCAGCGCATCCACCGCATTGCTGGCCTGAAACACGGTATGGCCCAGATCTTCCAGCATCCCCGCCGTGTTCATCAGCACCAGATCATCATCATCGACCGCCAATATGACCATCGGCGTGTCGATGTCGTCGGCCATCTGAAAGCACGCGGGCGCGGGTTCGGCCGTATCGGCGCTGGCGACGGGCAGCCACAGGGCGACGGTAGTGCCAACCCCGACCTCGCTCGACAGGGTCAGCGATCCGCCGCATTGCTGGGCAAAACCATGAACCATCGACAGGCCAAGCCCGGTGCCCTTGCCCACGCCCTTGGTCGTGAAAAAGGGTTCGCGCGCGCGTTGCAGCGTCGCTTCGTCCATGCCTTCGCCCGCGTCGGTGACGGCAAGGCGGATATAGGCACCGGCCGCCAGATCGGGCCGTTCGCCGACATCGACCGCGATTTCCGCCGCCTCGACAATGATCAGCCCGCCGCCCGGCATCGCATCGCGCGCATTGACCGCCAGGTTGAGCAGCGCCAGTTCCAGTTGCGTCGGATCAGCATGGGCGGGGACCATGGCGAGCGGGAAGCGGGTTTCGATGGTGATGCCCGACCCCAGCGTCGTCTGGAGCAGGTCCGCCATGTCGCGCACCAGGGCGATGCAATCGACGCATTGCAGCTTGAGTTCCTGCTTGCGTGCGAAGGCCAGCATCCGCTGGGTCAACGTCGCGCCGCGTTCGGCCGCGGCCATGGCATTGTCGAGATAGCGGCTGATGTCCGCGCCGCTCGCCATGCGTTGCCGCGCCAGATCCAGGCTGCCGACGATCACCGCCAGCAGATTGTTGAAATCATGCGCGACGCCGCCAGTCAGCTTGCCGATCGCGTCCATCTTCTGCGTCTGGACGATGGCGTCGCGCGCTTCGTCCAGCGCGCGCTGCGCTTCGCGTCGTTCGGTCAGATCGCGGGTGACCTTGGCAAAGCCGTGCAATTGGCCCAGCGGGTCGCGGATCGGATCGATCACGACATTGGCCCAGAAACGGGTGCCGTCCTTGCGGATGCGCCATCCTTCCGCTTCGAACCGGCCCTCCTGTTCGGCGGTGTGGAGCGCGCGGGAGGGGAGGCCGGCGATGCGGTCCTCCTCGCTATAGAAACGTGAGAAATTCTGGCCGACAATCTCGTCGGCGCTATAGCCCTTGCACCGTTCCGCGCCGCGGTTCCAGCTCGTCACCGTGCCGACGGGATCGAGCATGTAGATCGCATAATCGGTGACGCTGTCGACCAGCAGGCGGAAGCGTTCCTCGCTGTGGCGCAACGCTTCGCGCGCAGAGCGTTGTTCGGTCATGTCGCGGGTGATTTTGGCAAAGCCCAGCAATTGTCCGCTGGGATCGCGGATCGGATCTATCACGACGCTGGCCCAGAAGCGGGTGTCGCCCTTGCGCACGCGCCAGCCTTCCGCTTCGAAACGGCCATCATGTTCAGCGGTGTAGAGGGCAAGGGCAGGTACGCCGCTCGCCTGATCCTCCGCCGTGTAGAAGCGGGAAAAATGCTGGCCGATAATCTCGTCCGCTTCATAGCCCTTGAACCGGCGCGCACCTGCGTTCCAGCTGACGATGACGCCGGTGGGATCGAGCATGTAGATGGCGTAATCGGTAACACTCTGGACCAATAGTTCAAAGCAGTTGTCAGGACGTCCAGGCACAGCACTAATCATCAATTCCCCGAAGGCGGACGTCGAATGGATCAAGAGCGTCCTTGCCACAGGCAAAACGCCCGTGTCGCGTGAAAGTTCCCTGTTACCGCAAACAAGCCGTTTACCGTTGATGGCTTGACTTGCGCGCAGCCGCTCCGCACGAAACCGGCGTCAGATGGAACGGGATGGAATATGGTCAGCGTAGCAGGGGCGAGCGTCACTGTCATCGGGGAAGCGATGCTGGAACTGAGCCGGGGGACGGGCGACGGCTGGACGCTGGGCTATGGCGGCGATGTCATCAACACCGCGATCCATCTCGCCCGGTCGGGCGACAGGGTGCGGCTGGCGAGCGCCATGGGCACGGACCCGATGAGCGCGGAGTTGTGCGCGGCATGGGAGGCCGAAGGGGTCGACACCGCGCTGGTGCTGCGCGCGGCGGATCGGTTGCCGGGCCTGTATGCGATCGAAACGGATGCGAGCGGCGAGCGCAGTTTCCATTATTGGCGGGGGGAGGCGGCCGCGCGGCGGATGTTCGATCTGCCCGGCAGCGCGGAGATGGTGGCGCAGGCGGCGCAGTCCGACCTGCTCTATTTCTCGCTCATCACGCTGGCCATCCTGCCCGACGAAGGGCGGGAGGCGTTGCTGGACCTGTGCGCCAGGGTGCGGGCCGGGGGCGGCAAGGTGGCGTTCGACGGCAATTATCGCGCCCGGCTGTGGAGCGATGCCGCAACCGCCTGCCACTGGCGCGATCGGGCGATTGCGGTCAGCGACATGGGGTTGCCGACGCTGGCGGACGAGGTGGAGATGGGCGCAGCCGACGACGCGCAGGACGCCGCCGCCCGCTGGGGCGCGGGGCAGGGGCGTGAGGTGGTAGTGAAGCTGGGCGGTGACGGCTGCCTGGTCGATGGCGTTGTCGTGCCGGTCCCGCAGATGGTGCCGGTGATCGATTCCAGCGGCGCTGGCGATGCCTTCAACGGCGGCTATCTCCATGCGCGGCTGACTGGCGCGACGCCCGTGGACGCGGCGCTGGCGGGGCACCGGCTGGCGGGATGGAATATCGGCCGGCGGGGCGCGATCCCGGCGCGGGACGGGGATGCGCCCTATTGAACTGGCGACGATGCAACGGGGCTAAAACGCCCACACAAGCGAGGGCACGGCATTTCGCGATGGTGGGATTGGAGCGGGTGAGGGGAATCGAACCCCCGTCGTCAGCTTGGGAAGCTGCTGCTCTACCATTGAGCTACACCCGCGTTCGACCGCCCATTGCCACGGGGGAAATGCGCCGTCAACCGATTGGGCGTCAGCCGATCTGGCGCTTGGCGAGTTTGCGGGCCAGGGTGCGGCGGTGCATGCCCAGGCGGCGGGCGGCTTCGGAAATGTTGAACTCGCTGTCCTTGAGCGCTTCGTGGATATGTTCCCACTCCAGCGTCTTGATCGACGTCGGGCGGGGGGCGAGCGGGATGGCGGTGTCGCCGCCGGACCGGGCGAAGGCGGCTTCGATGTCGTCGCTGTTGGACGGTTTGGCGAGATAGTTGGTGGCGCCCAGCTTGATCGCCTCTACCGCGGTGGCAATGCTGGCAAAGCCGGTCAGCACGACGATGAGCATGTCGGGATCATGGGCGTGGAGCGCCTGGACGCAGACCAGCCCGGATTGCCCGCCCAGCTTGAGGTCGACAACGGCATAGCCCGGATCATGATCCGTCAGCAATTGCACGACCATTTCCTGGCTGTCGGCGATCAGCACGGTATAGCCGCGCCGCTCGAACGAGCGTTTGAGTGTCTTCGCGAAGGCGTCGTCATCCTCGACGATCATGAGTAGGCGGTTATCGGTCATCGCTATCCTCCCCGATCGCGAGCGTGCCGAGCGGCAGGCGCAGCAATATCAGCGCGCCGCCATCCGCGCCATTGCTGGCGCTGACGCAGCCGCCAAGCTTTCGCACGACATTGACGACCAGGAACAGGCCAAGCCCGCCGCCCTGCCGTCCCTTGCTGGAGCGATAGGGCTTGCCGAAATCGGCCAGCATGTCCGCGTCGAACCCCGGTCCATTGTCGCGCACGGCAATGTTGAGCCACTGGCTTTCGCGCCCGACCAGCAGGTCGATATAGGTTGCGCCCGCCTCCCGCGCATTGTCGAGCAGGTTGGTGATTGCCTGCCGGATGACGGGATCAGCGACGATGCGCGGATAATCGTGCGGGCCGAAATCGCAGCGTAGCGGCATCCCCGGATTGGCGGCGCGCCAGCCCTGCGCCATGCCGTCGATGAAGGCGCGGACATTGGTGACCTGCGGCGCTTCGCCGCGCGCTTCGCCCGCCGACAGCAATATGCCCGACAGGATCGCCTTGCACCGGGTGACGGCGGCCTGCATCTCCTCCACTTCCTCGACCAGAGCGGGGTGGGTGGTGATTTCGGGCATGTGCCGCCAGTCGCCCAGCACGACCGCGAGCGAGGAGAGGGGCGTGCCCAGTTCATGCGCCGCGCCCGACGCCAGCAGGCCCATGCGGACGATATGCTCTTCCTCCGCCGCCTGTTGCCGCAATTGCGCCAGATAGGCCTCGCGCGCGGCCAGGTTGCGGGTGACGCGGGTCATGAACAGCACCAGCAGCACCGCGATCATGGTGAAGCAGACCCAGGTGCCGATGATGTGCAGATCGAACAGGCGGCCCTCCAGCGCGTCGCTGAGGTCCAGCGGGCGGTAGAAGAAGGCGAGGCCGGCGGCGCACAGCACGGAGATGGTGACGATGCCCCACACGCTCCAGCGATGGAGCAGCACCGCGCCCAGCGCGACCTGGAGCAAATAGAGCGAGATGAACGGATTGGTCGCGCCGCCGCTCATATAGAGTTGGGCGGTAAGCGAGAGGACGTCGAACAGCAGCGCCAGGAACAGTTCGGCATGGGTGATGTCGGTGCGCCGCCGCAATATGGCGAGGCTGGCCAGGTTCACGCCGGCCGCGATGCAGGGGACGACCAGCATCGGCACCATCGGCAGGCGGATGCCCATGCCGTAATGGACGATCAGGATGGTAGCGACCTGACCCGCCAGCGCGATCCAGCGCAACTGCACCAGCAGCGCCATATTCTTGCGCCCGGCAGCGTCGGCTGGCCACTGGCTGGGCAGCCAGCGGGCGGCGATCGGCAGGCGCAGGGTCATGGACGGCGGCTTTGACGCATGAGGAGGATATAGGCGCCCGCGACCATGGCGGCCAGACTGAACCATGTCAGCGCATAGACAAGATGATTGTTGGGGAAGCGGATGACGGTGAGGCCGCCGACGGGCAGGGCATCGGGCTGTGTCCCGGCGTCGGCGTCGATGAAATAATCGGCGGTCGCGGGCAGGGCGCGCGCGGCGGCGATGGCGGCGACATCGCGCGAATACCAGCGGTCGGCGGCGGGATCGTTCGACCGCAGGAAGCCGCCGCCCGGTTCGGTCAGGCGCAGCAGGCCGGTGATGCGGACCGTCCCTGCCGGGCGGGCGTAGCGGGTGCGGGCGTCGTGCGGTACGAAACCGCGATTGACGAGGAGGATCGAGCCATCGGGGCGGCGCAGCGGGGTCAGCACCCAAAAGCCGGGGCCGCGCACGGTGGAAGCCTGCACCAGCGTCGCCCGGTCGTGCAGGAGGGTGCCGGTGGCGCGTACGCGGCGATATTCGTCGGCGCTGGTGGCGCTCCCCGGCGCGGCGACAGGCGCGGCGTGGATGCGCGCGTCGACGCGGGCGATCAGATCACGCTTCCACGCCAGCCGCTCCACCTGCCATACGCCCAATGCACACAGCCCCGCAAACAGCAAGGCGGCGATCAGCGTCAGGCCGACGGGGAAACCCGCCCGGCCCTGGCTGCGCGATGTCACGGCATCTGGCTCATGTCATGCTCCATATGGGGCATCATATTGTTGTTGAGATGATACATGACCCACATCGAGCCGGACAGGGTGATAACCACCAGCACCAGCGTGAAGAGCAGCGCCATCATCGACCAGCCGCCTTCCGACCGGGTGTTCATGTGCAGGAAGTAGATCATGTGGACGATGATCTGCACCATGGCAAAGCCCATGATGACGAAGGCGGTGACCTGCGGATTGGCGAAGGTCTGGTTCATGACCAGCCAGAAGGGAATGGCCGTCAGCAGCACCGACAGGCCAAAGCCGATCATGTAGCTGCCCATCGTCCCGTGGGAGCCTTGCGAATGTTCGTGATCGTGCGCGCTCATCGCAGCATCCCCATGAGATAGACGAAGGTGAAGACGCCGATCCAGATGACGTCGAGGAAATGCCAGAACATCGACAGGCACATCAGGCGGCGCTGGTTGGCGGCGATCAGCCCCTTTTGGCCGACCTGCACCATCAGCGTCACCAGCCAGATGATGCCGAAGGTGACGTGCAGGCCATGGGTGCCGACCAGCGCGAAGAAGGCGGACAGGAAGCCCGACCGTTGCGGGGTCGCGCCTTCATGGATGAGATGGGCAAATTCGTAGAGTTCGATGCTCAGGAACGCCAGGCCGAACAGGCCGGTGATGGCGAGCCAGGCCTGCGTCGCGCCGACCTTGTCCTTTTCCATCGCCAGCATGGCAAAGCCATAGGTGATGGACGAGAAGAGCAGCATCGCGGTGTTGAGCGCGACGAGATTGAGGTCGAACAGGTCGCGCGGTCCCGGCCCCGCCGCATAATTGCCGCCCAGTACGGCATAGATGGCGAACAGGCAGGCGAAGATGAGGCAATCGCTCATCAGGTAGATCCAGAAGCCCAGCGCCGTGCTGGACCCTTCGGGATGATGCGGATCTTCGCCCAGATGAAAGAGCGGATTGCCGTCATTGTCGAGGAAGGCGGGGTCGATTGCGGATCGTGTGGCCATGATGCTTAGCCCTGTGTTGCGAGCAGCGCGCTGCGCTCGCCCTCGGTACGCTCGACCACGTCCCGTGGGATGGTGAAGTCGCGCTTGTAGTTGAACGTATGCCCGATCGCGACCGCCAGTATGGCGACGAAGGACAGGCCCGCCAGCCACCATATGTACCAGATCATCCCGACCGAGAAGGCGACCGACAGGCCCGCGATGATGATGCCGGTGCCGGTGTTGGACGGCATGTGGATGGGGGCATAGCCAGTCAGCGGACGCTCATAGCCGCGCTTCTTCATGTCCGCCCAGGCGTCACCATCATGGATGACCGGGGTGAAGGCGAAATTATAGTCGGGCGGGGGCGAACTGGTCGCCCATTCGAGCGTGCGGCCGTCCCACGGATCGCCGGTCGTGTCGCGCAACTGGTCGCGATTCTTGATGCTGACGGCGAACTGGATGAGCATGCAGGCGATGCCCCCCGCGATCATCACCGCGCCCAGCGCCGCGATCTGGAACCAGATTTGCAAGCTGGGATCATCGAACACGCGCATCCGGCGGGTGACGCCCATCAGGCCCAGCACATAGAGCGGCATGAAGGCGACCCAGAAGCCCACGACCCACAGCCAGAAGCTGCGCTTGCCCCATGTCGTTTCCAGCCGGAAACCGAATGCCTTTGGCCACCAATAGTTGATCGCCGCGAACAGGCCGAACAGGACGCCGCCGATGATGACATTGTGGAAATGGGCGATCAGGAACAGCGAATTGTGCAGCACGAAATCCGCCGGCGGAACGGCGAGCAGCACGCCGGTCATGCCGCCCACGGTGAAGGTCAGCATGAAGGCGACCGTCCACATCATCGGCAGTTCGTAGCGGATGCGCCCGCGATACATGGTGAACAGCCAGTTGAAGAGCTTGGCCCCGGTGGGGATGGAAATCACCATCGTCGTGATGCCGAAGAAGCTGTTGACGCTGGCGCCCGAACCCATGGTGAAGAAATGGTGCAGCCAGACGAGATAGCTGAGCAGCGCGATGACGATCGTGGCGTAGACCATCGAGCTGTAGCCGAACAAGCGCTTGGACGAGAAAGTGGAGGTGACTTCGCTGAACACGCCGAACAGCGGCAGGATGAGGATATAGACTTCCGGATGGCCCCAGATCCAGATCAGGTTCACATACATCATGGGGTTGCCGCCCATGTCGTTGGTGAAGAAGGCGGTACCGACATAACGGTCGAGGCTGAGCAGCGCCAGCACGGCGGTCAGCACCGGGAAGGCGGCGACGATCAGGATATTGGCGCAGAGCGACGTCCAGGTGAAGATGGGCAGCTTCATCATCGTCATGCCCGGCGCGCGCATCTTGACGATGGTGGCGATCAGGTTGACGCCCGACAGCAGCGTACCGATGCCCGCTATCTGCAAGCCCCAGATATAATAGTCGACGCCCACGCCCGGCGAATAGGCGATGCCCGACAAAGGCGGATAGGCCAGCCAGCCGGTGCGGGCGAATTCGCCCACGAACAGCGACATCATGACGATGATGGCGCCCGCCGTCGTCATCCAGAAGCTGAAATTGTTGAGGAAAGGAAAGCTGACGTCGCGCGCGCCGATCTGGAGCGGGACGATATAGTTCATGATCCCCGTGATCATCGGCATCGCGACGAAGAAGATCATGATGACGCCATGCGCCGTGAAAATCTGGTCGTAATGATGGGAATTCAGATAGCCTTCGGAACCGTTGAAGGCCATCGCCTGCTGAAGCCGCATCATGATGGCGTCGGCAAAGCCGCGCAGGAACATGATCAACCCCAGGACCATGTACATGATGCCGATGCGCTTATGGTCGACGGTGGTGAACCAGTCGCGCCACAACATGCCCCACAGCCGATATTTGGTGATGAGGCCCAGCACCACCGCGCCGCCCAGCGCGACCATCACGAAGGTGCCAACGACGATCGGCTCATGCAGCGGGAGCGAACTCCAGTCGAGCCGACCGAAGATCAGCTTCCAGATGCCGCTATTTTCGGAGGCGGGATGCGGGGACATGGACGTTAGGGCCTTGCAAGGGGGAAGGGGGAGAGTGGTAAACTGCGTTCATCCGCCAACAACATCCGTTCGTTTCGAGCGAAGTCGAGAAACGCTGGCACAGTGCATGATGTGTCTCGACTACGCTCGACACGAACGGATGTGGGTTTTCTAAAGCCCATCATGCCCCTCATGATCCTGCTGCCCCGGCGCTTGGTTGCCGCGCTCGGCGGGGGTGCGTTCGGCGGCGGGCGTCATGCCTGCGGGCTGGGCGATCTCCCCCTTCTTGCCGGGTTCGACCGGATGATAGCCGCCCACGTCGATGGTGCCGTCATGGCGCAGGCCAGCCGTGTCGCGGGCCGATTCCTTGCCCGCCCCGCCCTGGGCGTCGGTCATCATGATCTGGTCCATGCAGCGCTTGCCCGGTTGCACGCACATATTGAGCGCGGCGTGGAACAGGCGGGGTTCGACGCTGGCGAAATAGATCGGCTTCACCTTTTCGCTGGGCTGTTCCAGCTTCACATAGGTGGCGCGGTCCAGCCTCTGGCCGCTGGCCTTCACGCGGGCGACCCATTGGTCAAAGCCGCGCTGGTCCATGGCGTGGAATTTGAAGCGCATGTTGGAAAAGCCAGCGCCCGAATAGTTGGCGGAAAAGCCGTCGAAGGTGCCGGGCCGGTTGGCGACCGCGTGCAGGCTGGTCTGCATTGCCGGCATGGCATAGATCTGCCCGGCGAGCGCGGGCACGAAAAAGCTGTTCATGATCGATGCGGACGTGATCTTGAATTCGATCGGCTGGTCGATCGGCGCGGCCAGTTCATTGACTGTGGCGATCCCCAGTTCCGGATAGATGAACAGCCATTTCCAGTCGAGCGCGACGACTTCGACCTGCAGGCGCTTTGCCGCCGGATCGACCTTGCGCTGTGGGTCGAGCCGTTCGACCGGGCGATAGGGGTCGAGCAGATGGGTGCTGGTCCAGGTGACCGCACCCAGCGCGATGATGATCAGCAGCGGCGCGGACCAGATCAGCAATTCCAGGCTGGTCGAATGGTCCCAGTCGGGATCATAATCGGCGGCCTGCGCCTTTGCGCGATATTTCCAGGCGAACCAGGCGATCGTGCCCATGACTGGCACCACGATCAGCAGCATCAGCGCGGTGGCGATGAGTATGAGGTCGCGTTGCTGCATTGCAACGTCGCCCGACGGAGCCATGACCACCCAGTTGCACGCCCCCAGCGGCAGCAGCAGAACGGGCGCGAATCGGCGCAGAATTGCGCGGCTTTTGGCGGGCGGTCGAGCGATCATGGCCTCCGTCTAGTCAGGAAGTTACCGGGGCGACATTGGACCTTTTGTCCTATCCCTGTGCGGTTGCGAAATAGGGCATGGGTCTATTTGACAAGCCGATGATTCGCCATGCAACGAAGTAGGGCGAACAATCGTTCCCGCAGCATGAAGGCCCTTTCCACGCCATGACATCCGCGACGACAACGCCGAACAAGACGCAGGCGGAGCATGACGTGCGCAATCTTCATGCGCATGGCGACAAGAAAATCGCGCCGACCGAGATCGCCATTGGCGTCATCATCGGGCGGACGTCGGAATTTTTCGACTTTTTCGTTTATGCCATCGCGTCCTGCATCGTCTTTCCCGCCCATGTGTTCCCCTATCTGTCGCCGCTGCAAGGCACGCTCTGGTCCTTCGCCATCTTTGCGCTCGCCTTTGTGAGCAGGCCGATCGGGTCGGTCATCTTCATGGCGATCGACCGCGCCTATGGCCGCGGGGTGAAGCTGACCATCGCGCTGTTCCTGCTTGGCGGATCGACCGCGGCTATCGCCTTCCTGCCCGGCTATGCGACGATCGGCCATTGGTCGGCCGTGCTGCTGGCGCTGTTCCGCGCGGGGCAGGGGGTCGCGCTGGGCGGCACCTGGGACGGTCTTGCATCCTTGCTTTCGCTCAACGCGCCGCAGAGCAAGCGCGGCTGGTACGCCATGATGCCGCAACTGGGCGCGCCGCTGGCGCTGATGGTGACGGCGGGCCTGTTCGCCTTCTTCCTGTCGACCTTGTCGCGCGCTGATTTCCTCGATTGGGGCTGGCGCTATCCTTTCTTCGTCGCGTTCGCGATCAATGTGGTGGCGCTGTTCGCGCGGTTGCGGATCGTGGTGACGGAGGAGTTTTCGCGCCTGTATGAAAAGCGCGAGCTTCAGCCTTCGCTGGTCATCCCGACCGTGCGCAGCGAAGGGCGCAACATCGTCATCGGCGCTTTTGCCCCGCTGGCCAGTTTCGCGCTGTTCCACATGGTCACGGTGTTTCCGCTGTCGTGGATCGCGCTCTACACCGACCAGCCGCTGGAGCGCTTTCTGGTGATCGAGGTGATCGGCGCGTTTGTCGGCGTGCTGGCGATCATCGTGTCCGGCTTCGTCGCCGATATGATCGGTCGTCGCCGGTTGCTGGGCTTTTCGGCTGTCGGCATCGGCTTTTTCGCGGTCGCCGCGCCGCTGCTGCTGAATGGCGGCGATCTGGGCGAGGTTGCCTTCATGGTGCTGGGCTTCATCCTGCTTGGCCTCAGCTTTGGCCAGTCGTCGGGCGTGGTCGCCTCTAATTTCCGTACTGCGACCCGCTATACCGGGTCGGCGCTGACGTCGGATCTTGCCTGGCTGGTGGGGGCGGGCTTTGCCCCGCTGGTCGCGCTGGCGATTTCGGCGGAGTTCGGGCTGGCCGCGTCTGGCGCCTATCTGCTGTCGGGTGCGGTCGTCACCGGCCTGGCGCTGTTCGTGAACAAGGAACTGGCGGGCAAGGACCGCTAGACCCGTTTGCCAGCCCAGGCGGCCGGCGGGGCTTAGAGCGCGTCCCGCATCCGGGCCAATGCCTTGCGGTCGAACCAGGCGCTGATGCCGCCGCGCGGGCGGAAACGGGGGAGCCAGTCGGGGTAGAGGCTGGAAAGGCGCGGGGGCAGGCCGTCCGGTCCCTGCCGCGTCATGATGTCCGACACGATCCGGTTCTGGAAGAAGCGGACCGAATAGTTAATCAGCCTCTTATACTGCATCGTCCAGGTGGACGGACGGGTCAGGCTGACCTGTTCGCAGGCAAAGCCTGCGCCGTCGCAGGCGATCACACGGGTAACGTCCCAGCCGCTATCCTTTTGCAGATCGGTATGCGCCCAGGCCGCGACCAGCCCATCGTCGCCGATCAGATCGTCGGGCAGGCGCAGTCCGCGTGTCCGGATCGCGCCGACGAAGCGCCCCGACAGCGCGTAGAGATCGCCAAACAGCCCGCCCTCCGCACGCAGATTGCGGCGATAGGTTTGCGCCATCCGGCCATTGACCGGCATACCGGCGGCGGCATTGGCATGGGGGTGGGCGGCAAGGTCCGCCACCAGCGCGTCGATCGACCCGCTCTGTATCTCCGCGTCGCCATCCAGAAAGACGACGGCCTGCTCGCTACCGTTCAGCAGGTCATGGACGAGATGGTTCCAGGTCCGTGACTTGCCGCCTGCGGCAATGTCATGCACGATGACGTTCGACCGCCCGCCCGCCGCTTCCCGCGCCCGCGCCACGGTGGCGTCGGTGGTGCCGTTGACCAGCACATGGAACAGCGTATCCGCCCGGTCGAGCGGCAGCGAGCCAAGGCAGGTGGCGATGCGCTTTTCTTCCTGATGGGCGAAAATGGCGACGGCAACGGTCATGGCGTTTAGCGGAAATCCCAGCCCTGCTGGCCATGCTGGCTGGCGTCGAGGCCGTCGGCTTCTTCCTGCGCGCCCACGCGCATTGGGATGACCATCGACACGATCAGCGCGGCGATGGCGGTGCCGATCATCGCCCAGAGCGCGACGATGGCAAGACCGGCAAGCTGGCTGAGCAGCGCGGCGCTCAGGCTGACCGGCACTTCATAGCCGACCCCGCCGAGCAGCGGCAGGACGAAGATGGGGAGCAGCAGGACGCCGGTGAGGCCGCCCAGTCCGTGGATGACGAATATGCCCGCCGGATCGTCGATCCAGCGCGCCGCCAGCCCGCCGCCGATGCGGCAGACAATCGCCGCGATCACGCCGATCATCATCGCGCCGCCTGTGCCGACCAAAGGAGCGCTGGCCGAAATGGCGGCGATGCCCGCCAGGGCGCCGGACAGGATGCCGGTGGCGCTGGTGCGCGTGCCCAGCAGCCGGTCGAGCAAGGCCCAGAGCAGCGCGGCGGCGCAGGCGGCAAAATGATAGTTCAGGATGGCGGTCGCAGCGTCATCGGTCGCGCCCAGCGCCCAGCCGCCGACCACGCCCGACAGGCCGACCCACAGCAATGCGCCGCCCGCCAGACCGAGTACGGGCGAATGGCCGGGATCGGAGGCTTCGCGCCGCCGCCCGGCGATCAGGGCCAGCGTCAGCGCGGAAAAGCCCGCAACGCCATGCACGACCAGCCCGCCTGCAAAATCCAGCACGCCAAGGTCGGCCAGCCAGCCGCCGCCCCACACCGCATGGACGGTCGGCGCATAGACCAGCAGCAGCCAGAGCGGCGCGAAGCCGATCAGCCAGCCCAGCCGCGCCCGTTCCGCGACTGCACCGATCAGCAGACTGGCGGCCAGCAGGGCCAGCGCCATCTGGAACAGGACGAAGGCGGATTCAGGTACGGTCATCCCGTCGCGCAATTGCCCCAGATTGGCGAGCAGCAGGTTCGCGCCGCCGCCCAGCCATGCGCTGCCGGGCGCATAGGCGATGGAATAGCCCGCGATTGCCCAGACCAGCGACACGATCGCAATCACTGCCGCGCCCTGCGTCATCACCGACAGGGCATTGCGCACATTGACCAGCCCCGCCTGGCGCAGCATCAGCCCCGGCAATGCGGCCAGCAGCACCAGCAGCGCGCAAAGGATCATCCAGCCGGTATCGCCACTATCGGCGACGGCGACCTGCGCTAAGGCAGGCTGCGGCAGCGCGCTGGCGGCGATCAGGGGCAGGGTCTGGGCAAAACGCATGGGGCATGTTCCGGCTTTAATAATGCGTCGGGGTCTAGCCCGGACGGGGTAAAGACTTCGATAAGCAGGAGCATGGCGTTGACGCGGCGCATTGGCTAGGCTGGGCGACATGAACCCGGACATACGCAATATCGTCATCCTCACCGGCGCGGGGATTTCCGCCGAAAGCGGGCTTGCTACCTTTCGCGGGCCGGACGGATTGTGGGAAGGGCATCGCGTCGAGGATGTCTGCACGCCCGAAGCGATCGCGCGCAATCCCGCGCTGGTGCATCGCTTTTATGACGAGCGGCGCGCGAAGCTGGACGAGGTGGCGCCCAATGCCGCGCATGAGGCGCTGGCGGCGCTCGACAGGGCATGGCCGGGCGAATTGCTGATCGTCACGCAGAATGTCGATGACCTGCATGAACGGGCGGGGGCGAAGCGGCTGATCCATATGCATGGCGCGCTGCGATCGGCGCTGTGCGCGGCGTGCGGGAAGGCGGTGGCGTGGAGCGGATCGCTGCCGCCCGGATCGGTATGCGATGGCTGCGGCAAGCCCAGGCTGCGGCCCGACATCGTGTTCTTTGGCGAAATGCCCTATGAGATGGACGCGATTGACGATGCGCTGCGGCGCGCGGACCTGTTCGTGTCGATCGGCACGTCCGGCGCGGTCTATCCGGCGGCAGGTTTCGTCCAGACCGCCCGCCATGTCGGCGCGCGAACGCTGGAGCTCAATCTCGATCCGTCGGCGGGCAGCTATTATTTCGAGGAAAGCCGGCTGGGACCGGCGAGTGTGCTGGTGCCGGAGATGGTGCGGGAGTTGTTGGGGTAGGCAAAGGGTTAGAAATATATCCGTTCGGGCTGAGCGAAGTCGAGAAACCTGCTCACCACGTTTCTCGACTTCGCTCGAAACGAACGGATCAAGATGTGGGCATCACGCTTTTATATTGGTCTGCCCTGCGCGTCACAAGCCGACCCCATTGTCCGCCATTGCCGGCTCTTCGTCGCGATAGAGCAGCATGACCGAGCCATCCTCGCCCGTGACCGCGCGGATGGGGAGGCTCAGTTGCAGGGCAGAGAGGAATTCGCGGCTGTCGCTGATGCGGAAGCGGCCGCCGATTCGCAGCGCCGACACCCGCGTATCGCCAATCAGGATCGGCGCGGTGCGGTAGCGGTTGAACTCGCCGGCCGCCTGCTCGATGGTTTCGCCGTCCAGTTCGACCATCTGTTCGCGCCAGGCCGTGCGCTGGCCAACCAGCTTGGGGTCCAGCCGGGTGAGCGCGATGGTGCGCGGCTGGATTACCGCGCCGCTGCCAGCGCTGACGCGCTTTTGCACATTATCGCCCGAATGGACGGTGACGGTGCCATGGGTGACGGTGAGTTCGACGATCGAGGGACGCATCCGCACGTTGAAGGCGGTGCCGACCGCGCGGATGACCGCCGATCGTGCTTCGACGTCGAACGGGCGTTCGGCGTCACGGGCGACATCGAAAGAGGCTTCGCCCTTCAGGATACGCACTTTGCGGCCATTATCGGTGAAGCGGACTTCGGCTTCGCTGTCGCTGTTGAGGTGCAGGGTCGATCCATCTTCCAGCGCGATGTCGCGGATCTGGCCGATGCCGGTCTGGAAACGCTCCACCCCGCTGAATGTGCGGACGGTGACGATGGCGGCGACGATGAAGAGCATGACCGCGACGGCGGCGGCGACCATGACGTTGCGCGACAGGCGGCGCTGCTGTTCTTCGCTGACGATCTGCGCCAGCGGGGGCAGGGTGACTTCGGCGGCGGCGCTTTTCAGTCGCTCGGCCGCTTCCCATGCTGCTTCGGCACGGGCGAACGCAACGGCGTGGCTGGGGTCAGCCTCTACCCATGCGCAAATTTCGGCTTCGTCCTGCGGGCTGGGATCGCTGTTAAGCCTGGCCAGCAGGCGCGCTGCTTCCGCTTCGATCGCGGCCCTGGTCCCGCAGCTTGATCCTGGCTCCGACCCCTGCACGTTCGAAATCCGTTTCCTCACGTTCTGCCCAGGCCCGCATAACTATCGCGATGGCTTTGGCCAGATGTTTTTCAACAGTAGAAACGGATAGGGACATCTCCTCCGCTATTTCCAGCATGGATTTTTCGTGGATGCGGCGAAGAATGAACACGCGACGGCACTGGGCAGGCAGCGACTCGACGATGACCTGCACCTGACGCAGCGCTTCGCGGGCGTTCAATTGCGCCTCGATCGTATTTTCGCCGCCCAGCAGTTCCAGGTCAGCCATGGTTTCGAAGCTGACCACCTTGTTACGGCGGGCGGTGTCGATGACGAGGTTGCGGGCGATGGTGAAGAGATAGGCGCGGCCTGTCGTCACATTTTCCCAATTTTCCGTCGCATAGGCGCGGGTCATGACTTCGGCGACCATGTCGTCCAGTTCATGGGTGGAGGGCAAAATGCGTCGCAAACGACCGCGCAGTGCTGCTTCCTGTGGCAGGATGACGGTTTTGAACCAATCCAGTTTTGCGCGAACCCTATGCACGTCGACCCCCTATTTTGTCAGCCGCGCCTCTCCGTCATTTCTATTTGTAACAATTCAATCATGCTTGCAGGGGTCTGTCCAGCGGCGGGGCCATCATATTTTAACGATCAACCAAAAAGGTTCCGCAAAGTGACATAAAAATTGTGGATATGTTGGCCTATCGGCCGAAAATTGCGCTCAATCCGGCGGCACTTCGGCTGGCGCGCTGTCTGGCTGATCATAATCGGGGCCGACCGGCACGATCTCGTCCGGCTCCGTCACCGGCAATTCCTGCGGAGTCGCGGGGGCGGGGGTTTCGGGCGGCGACTGCGGGTCGATAATGTCCGGCGGGGGCACGCCATCGGGGTTGGGTGTGGGGTCGGGCTGGGTGGCCATGTCTGCTTCTCTCTGTTAAGGGGGCGGAGAGGTTACGCGTGGGTCGTCGCCCCGGTTCCGCGACCCGACTCACTATCCCTTGCCCTTGCCCACGCTTTTCTCTATGCCGCGCCGACCGGCGACCGATGCGGGCGTGGCGAAATTGGTAGACGCGCCAGATTTAGGTTCTGGTATCGCAAGATGTGGGGGTTCGAGTCCCTTCGCCCGCACCAGTATGCCACCTGCGGCAGCGCCACCGAAATTCAGCTGAAGAAAGCGTTTGAGAGAAGAGATGCAGACTGTCGAGACGTTGAACGAAGGCCTTAAGCGCGCCTACACTGTCACCATCACGTCGAAGGATATCGACGCGCGAGTGGACAAGGAAGTGAAAGCCATGGCCCCGCAGGTGCGGATGCCCGGCTTCCGCCCCGGCAAGGTGCCCGCCAATCTCGTCAAGAAAATGCATGGCGAAGCGCTCCAGCGCGACGCGCTCAACAACAGCATTCAGGAAAGCATCCAGAAACTGATCGCCGACCAGAAGCTGCGTCCCGCGATGCAGCCTTCGGTCGAGCTGGACGAAGGGTTCGAGTTCGGCAAGGACGCGGAAATCAAGGTTGCGCTCGAAGTGCTGCCCGACATCGCGGCGCCCAGCATCGAAGGCATCAAGCTGGAACGGCTGACCGTCGAAGTCGCCGACGCGCAGGTCGATGAGGCCGCGGGCCGCATCGCCACGCAGCAGGGCGCGCTGGAAGAAAAGGGCGACGATCATGTCGCGCAGGACGGCGACACGCTGGTCATCGACTTTCTGGGCAAGGTCGACGGCGAAGCCTTTGAAGGCGGCGCAGCCGAGGACATCAAGCTCAAGCTCGGCTCTGGCCAGTTCATCCCCGGTTTCGAGGAGCAGCTGGGCGGCGTGAAGAAGGGCGAGGAAAAGGTCATCGAAGTGACCTTCCCGGAAGATTATAGCGCGGCGCACCTGGCCGGCAAGCTGGCGACCTTCGACATCAAGGTGAAGTCGATTCTGGACGGCGACAAGCCCAAGCTGGACGATGATTTCGCCAAGTCGCTGGGCCTGGAAGGGCTGGACCAGCTCAAGGATCTGCTCAAGGGCCAGATCGAGCAGGAACATAATGGCCTGACCCGCACCCATATGAAGCGCAAGCTGCTTGACCAGCTGGCGTCGGCCCATGACTTCGACGTGCCGCCGAGCATGGTCGAGGCCGAGTTCGAGCAGATCTGGCAGCAGCTTCAGCATGAAGCGAGCCATGAGGAAGATCCGGCCGCCGCGATCGCCGAAATGGAAGCCGAGAAGGACGATTATCGCGCCATCGCCGTGCGCCGCGTTCGCCTGGGCCTGCTCCTCTCCGAAATCGGCCAGGCCAATGGCGTGACCGTCAGCGACCAGGAAATGAACCGCCTGATCATGCAGGCCGCGCAGCAGTACGGCCCGCAGGACCGTGAGCGTTTCGTGCAATATGTCCGTCAGGACCCGATGGCCGCAGCCCAGCTGCGCGCGCCGCTTTATGAGGACAAGGTCGTCGACTTCCTGTTCGACAAGGCCGAAGTCACCGACCGCGCCGTGACCAAGGAAGAGCTGGAAGCGGCGATCGAAGCCGAAGATGGCGACATCAAGCCCCACGTCCATGGCCCCGATTGCGGCCAGGACCATGACGAAAAGCCCAAGGCGAAGAAGGCCGCGTCCAAGAAGGCCGCTGCCGAACCCGCCGCCGAAGCCGAAGCGGTAGCCGAGGAAGCCCCGGCCAAGCCGAAGAAGGCCGCTGCCAAGAAGGCAGCCCCTGCCGCGGCGGAAGCGGACGCGCCGGCCGCAGAGGCCGCTGCCGAGGAAAAGCCCAAGAAGAAGGCTGCGCCCAAGAAGGCCGCTGCCAAGGCTGAATAAGCCCGGCTGAAAAGCGATGGACAAGCGCCCGGCTTCCGACAGGAGGCGCGGGCGCTTTTCATTTCGCCTGCGCCATGGCAGAGGAAATATTAACCCTGCCGGTCCATGCCATCGGGCACGGAAGGCAGCAGGATGCGAAGGCCGATGAAGGAATATCCCGCCATGACCAGCGACAGCGCGCTGGCAGTCCCGCGCATCGCGGTCATCCTGCCCTGTTATAATGAAGCCGGCGCGATCGTGCAGACGGTGCAGGATTTCCGCCGCGCATTGCCCCATGCCGACATCTATGTGTTCGACAATAACAGCAGCGACGGCAGCCCCGAACTGGCGCGGGGTGCGGGCGCGATCGTCCGCCGCGTGACTCAGCAGGGCAAGGGTCATGTCGTGCGCCGCATGTTCGCCGACGTCGATGCCGACATCTATATCATGGCCGATGGCGACGCGACCTATGAGGCCGCCGCCGCCCCTGCGATGGTTGCCGCCATGCTCGACGATAACCTCGACATGGTGGTCGGTTGCCGCAAGTCGGAGGCGGAAGAGGCCTATCGCCCCGGCCACCGCCTGGGCAACTGGGCGCTGACCAGCCTGCTCAAGCAATTGTTCGGGCGCAGTTTTACCGACATATTGTCGGGCTATCGCGTCTTTTCCCGCCGCTTCGTCAAAAGCTTTCCGGTGCTGTCAGCCGGGTTCGAGATCGAGACCGAGATCAGCGTCCATGCGCTCGAACTCGCCATGCCGGTCGCCGAAGTCGTCACCGCCTATGGCGCGCGGCCCGAAGGATCGGTCAGCAAGCTTTCCACCTATCGCGACGGCTTTCGCATCCTGCGCACCATCTTCAACCTCTATCGCATCGAGCGGCCGATCCTGTTCTTCGGCGTGATCGCCGCGTTCCTTGTCGCGCTGGGGCTGGGGCTGGCCGCGCCGCTGATCGTGACCTATATGCATACCGGCCTGGTGCCGCGTTTCCCGACCGCCATCCTGGTCACCGGCCTGATGATCCTTGCCACCCTGTCGGGCATGTGCGGGCTTATCCTCGACACCGTGGTGCGCGGGCGGCGGGAGGTGCGGCGGCTGTCCTATCTTGGTTTTCGCGCGCCGTCCGACTTCGCCCGGCGCGACTGAACCGGCTTCCTTCCTGCACGCCCCCCTTGAACCATTTGCCGTTTGTGCCGATGTAGGGGTGGGCAAAAGCACCTGACTGAAAGAGCACAATGACCAACATCATGCATGATCCCATGGCCGCGCTGGTTCCTATCGTTATCGAGCAGTCGAACCGTGGCGAGCGCAGCTTCGACATTTTTTCGCGCCTGTTGCGTGAGCGGATCATCTTCGTGACCGGCCAGGTCGAGGATCATATGGCCTCGCTGATCGTCGCCCAGTTGCTGTTCCTCGAATCGGAAAATCCGAAGAAAGACATCTGGATGTACATCAACTCGCCCGGCGGCGTGGTGACGGCGGGCATGGCGATCCACGACACGATGAAATATATCCGGCCACAGGTCGGCACCGTGTGCATCGGCCAGGCGGCGTCGATGGGCAGCTTCCTGCTGGCGGCCGGTGAACCGGGCAAGCGGATCGCGCTGGGCAATGCCCGCATCATGGTCCACCAGCCATCGGGCGGCGCGCAGGGCATGGCGAGCGACATCGAGATCCAGGCCAAGGAAATCCTGCGTATCCGCCGTCGCCTGAACGACCTGTATGTCCAATATACCGGCAGGTCGTTGGAAGAGATCGAGCGGGCGATGGACCGCGACACCTTCCTGGAGGCGGACGAGGCCAAGGCCTTCGGTCTGGTCGATGAAGTGTTCACCAGCCGGCCCGCGCTGCCCGAAGCGAGCGAGACTTAAAGCCCATCTTTACCGGGGCGCGCTACTTTCACCCCTTGTGAAACCGGCGCGCCACGGTCTAGGATGACTATGGACCAGATTACCCGCGCCGGAATGCGGTTTTGGTGATTGTTGAACCGGCAGGGAAGAAAGATTGGCGAATGACTAAGCTTACCGGCTCCGATTCCAAGAGCACGCTCTATTGCTCCTTCTGCGGCAAGTCGCAGCATGAAGTGCGCAAGCTGATCGCTGGGCCGACCGTGTTCATCTGCGATGAGTGCGTCGAGCTGTGCAACGACATCATCCGCGAGGAGACCAAGGGCGGTCTCGTCGGCAAGAAGGATGGCGGCGTGCCGACCCCGCAGGAAATCTGCGACGTGCTGGACGATTATGTGATCGGCCAGAACCGGGCGAAGCGCGTGCTGTCGGTCGCGGTCCATAACCATTACAAGCGGCTGAACCATGGCAGCAAGCCGGGCGAGGTCGAGCTGGCCAAGTCTAACATCCTGCTGGTCGGCCCGACCGGATGCGGCAAGACGCTGCTGGCGCAGACGCTGGCCAAGACGTTCGACGTGCCCTTCACCATGGCCGATGCGACGACGCTGACCGAAGCGGGCTATGTCGGCGAGGATGTGGAAAACATCATCCTCAAGCTGCTTCAGGCGTCGGACTATAATGTCGAGAAGGCGCAGCGCGGCATCGTCTATATCGACGAGATCGACAAGATCAGCCGCAAGGCGGAAAACCCCTCCATCACCCGCGACGTGTCGGGCGAGGGCGTGCAGCAGGCGTTGCTGAAGCTGATGGAAGGCACCACCGCTTCCGTCCCGCCGCAGGGCGGGCGCAAGCATCCGCAGCAGGAGTTTTTGCAGGTCGACACGACCAACATCCTGTTCATCTGCGGCGGCGCGTTCGCTGGTCTGGAAAAGATCATCGGTGATCGTCTGGAGGCCAAGTCGATCGGTTTTGGCGCCTATGTCGCTGCACCCGAAGAGCGCAAGACGGGCGAGCTGCTGCGGCAGAGCGAACCGGAAGATTTGCTGAAATTCGGGCTGATCCCCGAATTTGTCGGTCGTCTGCCGGTCATCGCGACTCTGGAGGATCTGGACGTATCGGCGCTGGTTAAGATTTTGGGCGAGCCGAAGAACGCGCTGGTCAAGCAATATGGCAAGCTGTTCGAGATGGAGAATGTCGACCTCAGCTTTACCGACGAAGCGCTGGTCGCGATCGCGAAGAAGGCGATCGAACGCAAGACCGGCGCGCGCGGGCTGCGCTCGATCCTCGAAGCGATCCTGCTCGACACCATGTTCGACCTGCCGTCCATGCAGGGCGTGGGCGAAGTGGTGGTCGACAAGGATGTCGTCGCGGGCAAGAAGGAGCCGATTCGCGTGTTCAGCGAAAACAGCAAGCGAGCCGAGGACGCCGCCTGATCGCAAGGCCAGGCCGGAGACAAAAATGGGGCTGACGGGTGACCGTCGGCCCCTTTTTGTTGGTCCGGTTCCAAGCTGACACAAATATTCCTGCTGCGTTGCAAAATTGCACCACCGTCAAATAGTGGGCAAAAACTGCTATAAAATATAATTAAAACAATAACTTGTGTGGAGCTGGCGCCGTGATCCGCGCGCCATCCTGCTCATCTGTTCGCACCTGTGACAGAGCATGTTGCACATTGTAACAAAAGTGCAGCCATAGCATCACAGGGGCGTCGCCAGAGGCCGTCACAGGCGGCTCCGGCTTGCAAGAGCATAACAGTATGGCGTGTCAGCGCCGCTCCTGAACAAGGGACAAAGGGTCACATGAAACAGTTTCTGATGTGCAGCGCCGCGATGATCGCCGTAGCCGCTCCTTCCGCAGCCTTCGCCCAGTCGACGGGTTCGATCGATTTTGAAGACACGATCATTGTCACCGGTGCCAAGGTTGGCAAGGGCGTAGGCGGCGTTGTTCTGCCCGACACGACCAAGGCTAAGGGTGTCATAACGCAGGAACTGATCGCCAAGCAGGGTTCGGGCAACACCATCCTCAACGCGATCAACCTCATTCCTGGGGTCAGCTTCCAGAATAACGATCCCTATGGTTCGGCCGGTGGCCAGCTCAACATTCGCGGCTTTGGCCCGGATCGCGTTTCGCTGACCTTCGACGGTATGCCGCTGAACGACACCGGCAACTATGCCATCTATTCCAACCAGCAGCTTGACCCCGAATTGATCGAGGAAATCAACGTCAACTTGGGTTCGACCGACGTAGACAGCCCCACGGCGGCTGCTTCGGGCGGCACGGTCAACTATCGCTCGATTCAGGGTTCGGACGATTTCAAGGTGACGATGGTCGGCGCTGCCGGCGATTATGACTTTTTCCGCCTGTTCGGCCTGGTCGAAACCGGGGTGTTTACGCCCTTCGGCACGAAGGCGTGGTTCTCCGCCTCGACCACGCGCAATGACAATGTGTTCAATAATTTCGGCCAGATCGATAAGCAGCAGTATAACGCCAAAATCTATCAGCCGATCGGCAGCAATGGCGACTTCATCTCCGTTGCAGGCCATTGGAACGCCAACCGCAACAACTTCTTCGGTTCTCTGCCGCTGCGCGTCGACACTGACCAGGGTCGCGTCGCGGGGCCGAACTCCAGCAATCGCTACCCGATCACGAAGGATGAGCGCTTCTACACGATCCCGGCCTGTACGCTTCCCGCCGGTGGTCCCGGTGCGCAGGCTGCTGGCACCTGCGGCACATTGTTCGATTATCGCTTCAATCCGTCGAACACCGGTAATATCCGCATCAATTCGCGCTTTGCTTTGACCGATAGCCTGACGCTGACGGTTGATCCGAGCTATCAATATGTGAAGGCGAATGGTGGCGGCACCAGCACCGCGCGTGAAGGTTTCTTCGACCTTGACGCTGGCAGCGGTACACAGAATGTTGTGGGCTTTTTCGGTGGCGCGCCCTATTTTGGCCGCGATCTGAACGGCGACGGTGATATTCTGGATCAGGTCAACGTCCTGTCGCCGAGCCAGACGACCACGGATCGTTATGCTGTCATCAGCTCGCTGCGCTACGACATTAACGACAACCACCGCGTTCGTGTCGCCTACACGTTCGACCATGGCCGTCACCGTCAGACCGGTGAAGTTGGCCTGCTTGGATCCAATGGCGAGACGATCGACGTGTTTGCGGTCGACAATCCGCAGGCTGACGTCAACGGCGCTATCCTGCAAAAGCGTGATCGCCTGTCCTACGCCATCCTGCATCAGGTGTCGGGTGAATATGTCGGCAAGTTCATGGATGAAATGCTGACCGTCAATCTTGGCGTGCGCGCCCCGTTCTTTACGCGCAAACTTCAGAACAATTGCTACACCAGCAGTGCATCCGGCTTCGTAGAATGTTTTGGGACCAACGGTGTTATCCCCACAAACACTGGAACGCTGCGGCCGACTTGGGCTGCACCACAAACACGCAAGTTCAAATATGACAAGGTGCTTCCCAACGTTGGGCTGAACTTCAAAATCACGCAGGCCGCTAGCGTGTTCGCAAACTATTCGAAGGGGTTGAGTGTTCCCGGCACCGATTCGCTCTATAACGCCTTCTTCTTTGCGCAGGATAATGCTGCAGCCCAGCCTGCGCCCGAAACGACGGACAGCTTCGACCTTGGTGCGCGCTACACGACGGGCAAGTTCCAGGCGCAAGGTAGCTTCTGGTACACCAGCTACAAGAACCGTCTGGCCTCGGCCTTTGACCCTGAACTGAACGTCAGTGTCTATCGCAACCTCGGCAAGGTCGAAAAATACGGTTTCGACGGCAGCGTGTCCTATCAGCCGATCGAAAATGTCAGCCTCTATGTGTTTGGTTCGTACCTCAAATCGAAGATTCAGGATGATATCCAGATCGGGACTGTCACCGTCGCTGGCGTAACCACGCCCGTGTTCGCACCGACCGCAGGCAAGCGTGAAAGCGGTGCGCCGGTTTATACGATCGGCGCGCGCGGCGAAGTGAATTATGAAGGCGTCACGCTCGGCATCCAAGCCAAGCGTACCGGGCGTCGTTATGTTTACGACACCAACCTGCCGACCTATCGCGGCACGACAGCGGCCCCGGTCGAAATCTACAGCGCGGCAGCTCCGTCCTATACGCTGGTCGATCTGGACGCCCGTGTTTCGCTCGCCCGCTTCGGGGTGCCGGATACGTATTTCCAGCTTAACGTCAGCAACCTGTTCGACAAATTCTATGTCGGTGGTTTCGGCGGTGGCTTGAACCAGTCGATCACGCTGGCGACAGGTGCATATGGTAGCCCCGGTTTCGTCCAGATCGGTTCGCCGCGGGCGGTATCGGGTTCGCTGCACGTCAGCTTCTGATCCCCAAGATCATCGACAAAAGCGAAAGGGCGGGGCGCAATCCCCGCCCTTTTCATTTGAGGCAAGCATCCAGCCCGTCGCGCTGTACCACGCCGATCCGTGCGGCGATGGTGTTGCCGTAGCGGCGGGTGAAGCCGCTGGGGGCGATGGCGGCGCGGCGTTTGGGGAGGGGGAGGACGGCGGCGATGCGGGCGGCTTCGGCGCGGGTCAGGCGACCGGCGCCATGTTTGAAATAGCGGATGGCGCCCGCCTGCACGCCATAGGTGCCGATGCCGGTTTCCGCGACGTTCAGATAGACTTCCATGATCCGCCGCTTGCCCCAGATCGCCTCGATCAACATGGTGAACCAGGCTTCGAACCCCTTGCGGATGAAGCCGCCGCCTTGCCAGAGGAACACATTTTTCGCGGTCTGCTGGCTGATCGTCGATCCGCCGCGTACGCGGCCGCCGCTCGCATTATGGATCGCCGCCTTGGCGATGGCGTCGACGTCGAAGCCGTGATGGGCGCAGAATTTACCGTCCTCCGCCGCGATCGCCGCGCGCGCCATGTCCGGGTCAATCTCGTCCAGGCTCACCCAGTCCTTGGTGATGCCATTGGGATCGAGCAGCATCGTCATCGTCACGGGCGGGGGCACGAAGCGGTAGAGCGTCACCATCAGCAGCGAGAGGATGACGAAGCCGATCAACAGTTTGAGCGGGATGCTGATCCAGCGGGAACGGCGGCGGGGAGAGGGGGTTTTGGCGGTCATGCCGTCAGCGTAACGCGCCCCGGCCTTCTGTTTCAAGCGCCCTGCAAGATGGCGGGGCGACCCCGGTTGATCATCAGCACCAGCCCCGCGCCGATCAGGCATAACAGCCCCGCCGCGACGAAGGCAGGCATATAGCTGTGCCAGACCGTGCGCGACAGGCCGCCCGCCATCGCCGCGCTGGCCGCACCGAGTTGATGGCCGGCAAAGATCCAGCCAAAGACGATGTTGGCGCGTTCCGGCCCGAAGCGCTGGGCGGTCAGCTTGACCGTGGGCGGCACGGTCGCGACCCAGTCCAGACCGTAAAAGACGGCGAATAGCGACAGGCTGTAGAGCGAGAAGTCGCTGAACGGCAGATAGAGCAGCGACGCGCCACGCAGGCCATAATACCAGAAGAGCAGCCAGCGATTGTCGAATCGGTCCGACAGCCAGCCCGACGCCAGCGTGCCGCCGAAATCGAACAGCCCCATCATCGCCAGCATCGACGCCGCGCCGACCGCCGCCAGCCCATAATCGCCGCACAGGGCGATGAAATGGGTCTGGACCAGACCGTTGGTGCTGGCACCGCAAATATAGAAGGACAGGAAGAGGAACCAGAAGGTCGGCACTTTGGCCGCGTCGCGCAGAACCGTGATCGGCGTCATCAGCAACGCGCCAAAGCCGATCGTCTGGACCGGCGGCGGCTGGATAGCGCTGTCGCCATAGGGTGGCAGGCCGAGATCGGATGGGCGATCGCGCATCAGCAGCAGTACGACCAGCGCCGCCAGCAGGATCGCGCCGCACACCAGCAGCACCGCAGAGCGCCAGCCGAAAGTGTCGGTCATTCCGGCGAGCAGCGGCAGGAAAGCCAGCTGGCCAGTGGCCGTGCTGGCGGACAGCAGCCCCATGACAAGCCCGCGCCGGTCCGAAAACCAGCGGGTGGCGACGGTTGCGCCCAGCACCATGGCAGTGAGGCCAGTGCCCAGCCCGATGACCACGCCCCATAGCAGCACCAATTGCCACAACTGGCTCATGCCCAGCGACAGCAGCAGGCCGATCGTGACGATGCCGAGCGAAATCAGCATCATCCGGCGCACGCCAAAGCGGTTCATGAAAGCAGCGGCAAAGGGGCCGATCAGGCCGAACAGCAGGAAGCGGATGGCCAGCGCAGCGGAAATGTCGGCGGCGGTCCAGCCAAATTCGCGTTGCAGCGGCACGATGAACACGCCGGGCGCGCCGACCGCGCCTGCGACCACGAGCATGGTGAGGAAGGTGGCGGCAAGGACGACCCAGCCATAATGGATTTTGCCGGTCGCCAGACGCCGGGCCAAGGCAGTCGACATCAAGCTACATCCCCTTCGCGCGTCAGCCGGATCACCGCCATATGACCGACGTGCAAGGGGCCAACAAGACGCCAGTTGCGATCCGATGGAACGGAACAGCAGAAAAGGCTCCGAATCGCTTCGAAGCCTTTTCCGGTTAGCCTGTATCTGGCGTCAGGCGGCGGCGAAGCGCGCCATGTGGCTGAGCTTGTCACCGGCAATGCGCATCATCGCCTTTTGCAGCTTTTCAAAGGCGCGCACCTCGATCTGGCGGACGCGCTCGCGCGATACGCCATAGACCTGGCTCAGTTCCTCCAGCGTCTTGGGTTCTTCGGCCAGACGCCGTTCGGCCAGGATGTGCTTTTCGCGATCGTTGAGGTCCGTCATCGCCTCGACCAGCATTTCGTGGCGCTGGGTGCGTTCCTGCTCCTCGGCCACGCGCTCGTCCTGCAACGGATCGGTGTCCTGCAACCAATCCTGCCACTGGCCGTCGCCATCCTCCCGCATGGGGACGTTGAGCGACGTATCGCCACCCATCGCCATGCGGCGGTTCATCGACACGACATCCTGTTCGGACACGCCCAGATCGGTCGCGATCTTGGTCACATCTTCCGGCTTCAGATCGCCATCCTCGAACGCTTCGATATTGTTCTTCATCCGGCGGAGGTTGAAAAACAGCTTCTTCTGCGATGCGGTGGTGCCCATTTTCACGAGCGACCAGCTGCGCAGGATGAATTCCTGGATCGAGGCGCGAATCCACCACATGGCGTAGGTCGCCAGGCGGAAGCCGCGGTCAGCCTCAAACTTCTTCACGCCCTGCATCAGGCCGATATTGCCTTCGGAGATCAGTTCGCTGACCGGCAGGCCATAGCCGCGATAACCCATCGCGATCTTCGCCACGAGGCGCAAATGCGAGGTCACCAGCTGGGCCGCAGCCTCAGGGTCCTGATGCTCCTCATACCGCTTGGCGAGCATATATTCCTGCTCAGGGGTCAGAAGCGGAAATTTGCGGATTTCCGACAGATAGCGGTTGAGGCTGGCTTCACCGCCCAGCGCCGGAACCGCGGGGACATTGCTCGTCTTGGCCATGTCGCTTCACCTTTCCCTTTCATGCGCGGTCGGACCCAGAAGAGGCGTCACAAAGACCGTCGCAAACTTGTTCATCTCTATACGTGGAGCAGGCTTAACAGTTCCTGCATATCGGCAGGGAGTGCACTTTGGAACATAAGCCGTTCGTCCGTCACCGGATGTATGAACCCCAGGCTTTTTGCGTGCAATGCCTGCCTTTTGAAACCCAGCGTTTCCAGTATTGATTTGAAACCTTTTCTTTCTCTACCGTAAACCGGATCACCGATCAAGGGGTGTCCGATATGGTGCATATGGACGCGGACCTGATGGGTGCGGCCGGTTTCCAGCCGACATTCCACCATGGCCGCGTCGCGTAACCGTTCCACGGTGCGATAATGGGTGACGGCATGTTTGCCGCGCCCTTCGCGATGAACCGCCATCTTCTTTCGATCAGCGTCCGAACGACCGAGCCAGGCGTCGACCGTGCCGGTGGCGGGCTGGGGGTGGCCATAGACGATCGCGGCATAGAGTCGCTGGATGCTGTGATCCTTGAACTGGCGCGCCAGCCCGTCATGCGCCTTGTCCGATTTGGCGACGACCAGCAGGCCGGACGTATCCTTGTCTATGCGGTGGACGATGCCGGGCCGGGCGACGCCGCCAATGCCCGACAACTGACCCTGGCAATGATGCAGCAGCGCATTGACCAGCGTGCCGTCCAGATTGCCCGCGGCGGGATGGACGACCAGCCCGGCGGGCTTGTCCACGACGATCAGGTCCGCATCTTCATGCACGATGTTGAGCGGAATATCCTGCGCCACATTGTCCAGCGCTACGGGCGCGGGCAGGGTGATGGCGAAAGACTGGCCGGTCGCGACCTTGATGGTGGTGCCGATCTTGATCGGCTGGCCGGTCGAGCGGACATGGCCGTCGTTGATCAGCGCCTTCAACCGTTCGCGCGACAGGTCGGGCAGCAGGTCGGCCAGCGCCCGGTCGAGCCGCATCCCGTCCTGCGCCTGCGCGATTGTCGCTTCGATGATGGAAACCCCCGAACCCATTGGGTAGGGATGTAGGCATGGCGATTGCAATATCAAGGACGCTGCTGGACCAGATCCAGTCGATTGCGGCGGCGGACCGGGCGGAGGTGTGCGGTCTGTTGTTCGGCACGGCGGAGCGAATCGCGGCCATCGCGCCCGCTGCCAATGTCGCGCCGGACCCTGCGCGCCATTTCGAACTGGACCCGGCGGCGCTGATCGCTGCGCACCGGGCGGCGCGGGCGGGCGGGCCGCCGATCATCGGCCATTATCATTCGCATCCGTCCGGCGTGGCGGTGCCATCGGCGACCGATACGGCCTGCGCCGCGCCGGATGGCAGCCTGTGGCTGATCGTCGCGGCGAGCGAAGCGCGGCTCTGGGTGGCGCAGGGGGATGGCGCGGGTGGCGTGTGCTTCGCCCCGACGACGTTGCAGGTCGTATGAGCGAAAGGGCGCGCGGCGGGGTTGCATCGCCCGGCGCAGCAGCGCATTAGCCAGTCAGGCCATCCTTAGTTTCCACAAAATCGGCGGTGCAGACCCTGACATGACCCACCCCATCGACAGCATCGAATTTGCCAGCCTTCTGTGTTCGCGCCTGTGCCACGACCTGTTGAGTCCGGTCGGCGCGCTGAATAACGGGCTGGAACTGATGGCGGACGAAACCGACCCGGACATGCGCCAGCGCTGCCTGGACCTGCTGGCCGACAGCGCCCGCACATCCGCCAACAAGCTCAAATTCTTCCGCCTGGCATTCGGTTCTGCCGGGGGCTTTGGCGACGCGGTGCCGCCGCATGAGGCGCGGGTCGCGATCGAGGGGATGTTCGCGGGGACGGGCCGGGTCAAGATCGGCTGGATGGTCGAGGAACAGATGCTGGGCAAGCTGCCGGTCAAGGTGCTGCTGAACCTGGCGCTGATCGTCGGCGACGCGCTGGTGCGGGGCGGGCAGCTCGATATTGGCGCGGAAAAGCGGCCCGGCGTGACCGAGATTGTCGTGCGGGGCGAAGGGCCAAAGGTCGTGCTGGACCCCGATCTGCGCGCGGCGCTGGCGGGGACGCTGCCCGCCGAAGGGCTGGCTTCGCGCACGGCGGCGGCATGGATGGTACGCCAGTTGGTGACCAATGCAGGCGGCGAGATCGCGCTGTCGCCCGCAGGCGAGCCTATGCTGCTGTTTGGCGCGTCCATTCCGGAGTGAGAGAGGGGGCGGGCCTGCTGAAGTTCGGTTCGCCCTGAGCGTGTCGAACGGCTGTAGTGCCCCGAAGAAAAGGACAAGGCTTCGACAGGCTCAGCCCGAACGGATTTTGAGTTCTCGGATGCGCCTCAATCCTCATCGTCCATAAGCGCTTCCACCGGGGGGTGCAGGCGCAGGCGGCTTACGCGGCGGCCATCGCTGGCCAATATTTCCAGTTTCCAGCCGCTCTGTTCATGGTCGAGTATCTCACCCGGTTCCGGCACCCGGCCAGCGATGATAAAAGCGAGGCCGCCCAGCGTGTCGACATCCTCGTCAATGTCGCCCAGCTTCTCGTCAATCTCTTCGGCGACATCGTCCAGTTCGGCGCGCGCGTCTGCTTCCCACAGGCCGCCGGGCAGCGGCACCAGCATCGCTTCGGGGGCGTCGTCATGCTCATCCTCGACATCGCCGACGATTTCCTCGACCAGATCCTCGAACGTCAGCAGCCCTTCGGTGCCCGAATATTCGTCCAGCACGATGGCGAGATGGGTCCGCTTGGCACGCATTTCGGCCAGCAGGTCGAGCGCGCCCATGCTTTCGGGGACATAGAGCGGCTGGCGGATCAGCGGGGCCAGCGTGTCGGGGACGGGGGATTTGCCCGCCAGGATCGCGAAAGCATCGCGGATGTGGACCATGCCGACGATGGTGTCGAGCGTGTCGCGATAGACCGGGATGCGGCTATGGCCCGCTTCGGCAAACAGCGCGGCAAGATCGGCGAAACTGGCCTTCTCCTCGATCGCGATGATGTCGGCGCGCGGTACGGCGACGTCATCGACGGTATGTTCGGAAAAATGAAGCAGGTTGCGGACCATCTGGCGCTCGATCGCCGACAGGTCGCCCTTGGCGGGCGCAGCCGCGCCTTCGTCCTGCTCCTCCTCGTCATATTCGTCGAGCGCTTCCTCCAGTTCCTGCCGCAGCGTCGTGGATTCGTTATCGCCGAACAGAAGCGACTTTATGCCGCTCCATAAACCGCCTTCATTACTACTGTCCGATTCCTTGGAACCGTTGCCGTCCTTTGGGCTGCCCTCAGCCATAGTTCGTCCTACACCCCTGATAGAATATTATCCCCGTAGGGATCCGAAAGCCCAAGACTGGCCAGCGCCGCGACTTCCAGCGCTTCCATGACTTCGGCTTCATTGTCGTCCATATGATCATATCCAAGCAAATGAAAAGTCCCGTGGATAATCAAATGCGCAGCATGATCGGCAATGGAGATGCCCCGGTCGGCTGCTTCGGCGGCGCAAACCCCCTCCGCCAGCACGATGTCGCCCAGCAATATTTCGCCATCGTCCGTATTGGCGGTGCCTTCCAGCAGGTCGGCCTGCACCATCGGGAAGGACAGGACGTTGGTCGGCTTGTCCTTGTCGCGATAGGCGCGGTTGAGTTCATGGACTTCTTCGTCGCTGGTCAGCTTGACCGCGACTTCGTAGGTCGCCGCATCAGTGGCGAAGGCGGCAAAGGGGCTGTGGGCGATGGCCGCAGACACGGCGCGCTGGGCGAGCATTTCCCAGTCCGTATCGGGCCAGCCAGTGTCATGGAGGACGGCGACGTCAATCATGGAACGAACTTTCCTCCGTTCGGGCTGAGCGAAGTCGAAGCCTTTGCCAGAGCGGAGCGAAGGCACCTCGCTCCGCTCGGTTGGGCACTTCGACTTCGCTCAGTACGAACGGATTTTTTTGCTTACGCATCCGGCCCCTCATAAGCCTGCACGATCCGCCCGACGACCGGGTGACGCACGACATCGCCGATGCCGAAGGGCACCATCGCGATGCCCTCCACCCCGTCCAGTCGCGCGACCGCGTCCGCCAGGCCCGAAGCGCCCGGCAGCGGCAGATCGACCTGGCGGGGATCGCCGCAGATGACCATGCGGCTGCCTTCGCCAAAGCGGGTGAGGAACATCTTCATCTGGGCGATGGTGGTATTCTGCGCCTCGTCCAGCACGATGAAGGCGTTGGCCAGCGTTCGCCCGCGCATGAAGGCCAACGGGGCGATCTCAATCTCTCCGCTGGCGATGCGCCGCTCGACCTGTTCGGCGGGCAGCGTGTCGTAGAGCGCGTCGTAGATCGGGCGGAGATAGGGATCGACCTTCTCCTTCATGTCGCCGGGCAGGAAGCCCAGCCGCTCGCCCGCCTCGACCGCGGGGCGCGAGAGGATCAGCTTGTCGACCGTGCCGGTGATGAGCTGGCTGACCGCCTGCGCCACCGCCAGGTAGGTCTTGCCCGTGCCTGCCGGCCCCAGCGCGAAGATGATGTCGTTCCGGTTCATCGCCTCCATATAGGTGACCTGCGTGGCGGATCGGGGGACGATGGTTTTCTTGCGCGTGCGGATCATCACCGTGGGCGGTTCGGCCACGTCATGGCGGATGATGCCGTCCAGCGTGGGTTCCGACGACATGGCGATCACGGCTTCCACTGCGCCCGTATCAATCTGTTGCCCGGCGACGATGCGGTTATAGAGGCCGGTCATGACGTCGCGCGCGCGGGCGGCGGCTTCCGCCTCGCCCTCGATCTGCAACTTGTTGCCGCGCGCGGCGATATAGACGCCCAGCCGATTTTCGATGGCGACCAGATTCTGGTCATATTGCCCGAACAGGGTGCCCAGCAGATGCGGCTTTTCGAACGTGACTTCGAGCCGCGCGCGTTCGGCGATGTCGGTGCGGGGTTGATGCGGTTTCTTGCCCATTCAAAAGCCTCCCTTGCCTGTCATGCATCTCGTTAGGATCGGCCAGAGCCGCAGATCGAAGAGATGGCGTCCCGCTGTTGCGGGAATGACGAGGCTTTGGTTCAAGCGGCTTTCCTCCTGCCAATTTCGCCGGCCAGACTATTGGGACCGGCGCTGATGATGTCGACCTCTATCATATCGCCGATCGCCTGGTCGGGGGCGGTGACGTGAACGGATTGCAGCCAGGGCGTCTTGCCGATCAATTGACCAGGATAGCGGCCCGCGCGTTCCAGCAATATGGTGGTGCGGCGTCCGACCGTGGCGGCGTTGAAGCCGACTTGATGGCGATTGATCGCCGCCTGTAGCCGCACGAGCCGATCGTCCATGACGTCGGCGGGTATTTGCCCGTCCATGTCGGCTGCCGGCGTGCCGGGGCGGGGGCTATATTTGAACGAATAGCATTGGGCATAGCCCACGGCGTCGACGATGCGCAGCGTGTCGGCAAATTCCTCCTCGGTCTCTCCGGGGAAGCCGACGATGAAGTCGCCGGACAGGGCAATGTCCGGGCGGGCCGCGCGGACGCGATCGATCAGGCGCAGATAGCCCTCGACGCTATGGCTGCGGTTCATGGCCTTGAGGATGCGGTCATTGCCCGATTGCACGGGCAGATGGAGGAAGGGCATCAGCTTGTCGACGTCGCCATGGGCGGCGATCAGCCCATCGCTCATGTCGTTGGGATGGCTGGTCGTATAGCGGATACGCTTGAGCGCATCGATCTTCGCCAGTTCCCGGACCAGACCGTCCATGCCCTGTGCCCGGCCCTTGTCATCCTCGCCGGTCCAGGCGTTCACATTCTGGCCCAGCAGCGTGATTTCCTTCACCCCGCCATCCACCAGCGCCTTCGCCTCGTCGAGGATCGCGCCCCATGACCGGCTGATTTCCGCGCCGCGCGTATAGGGGACGACGCAATAGGTGCAGAATTTGTCGCACCCTTCCATGATCGTCAGAAAGGCGGTGGGCCGCGCCTGCTTGGTGCGGGCGGGCAGGGCGCCGAATTTCGATTCCGCCGGCATGTCGGTATCGACCGCCGCTTCGCCGCGACCCGCCTTTGCGATGAGGTCCGGCAGGCGGTGATAGGCCTGCGGGCCGACGACGATGTCCACCGTGCGGGCGCGGCGGCTGATTTCGCTACCCTCCGCCTGCGCGACGCAGCCAGCGACCGCGATCATCGGGCGGCTGCCATCCTCGCGCGTCATCCGGCCAATGTCGGAATAGACCTTGTCCACTGCCTTTTCGCGGATGTGGCAGGTGTTGAGGATCACCAGATCAGCGTCATTCCCGTCCGCAGCGGCGGTCATGCCCCGCTCGCCCAGCATCTCGGCCATGCGTTCGCCATCATAGACGTTCATCTGGCAGCCGAAGGATTTTACGTGGAAGGTGGCTGGAGTCTTGGGCGGTAGGGGACGATTCATGGCCCAGCTATACAGGCGGCAGGGGGGTAGCGGAAGGCCGATGCTGCGATGCGTCGCTATCGGACGCATTTTGCGCGATGCTGGCGGCGATCGCGCCGCGTGCCGTTGCCGCTATGACCTTGCGATCGGCGCAATCGGCGGGATCGAACGGCGGCAGAAAGCGCAGCGTCACGTCCAGCCGCCCCTTGCGCCCCAAAACGCGCCATGCGTTGGCGCCCGCCGGTTCGTCGCCATGCCAGGCGATAGCGGATGTCGCCGCGCCATAGTCGATATGCACCGGCTGGATCAGCACCGCGCGCGGCGGGGGCAGCAGCACGGCCAGAAGCGATGGCTTGAACGGCAGCAGCCCGCTGCCGTCGCTGGTCGTGCCTTCGGGAAACAGCGCGACCGGCTGATGCCCCAGCATGGCGGCGCGCAGCGCGTCGATCTGGCCCGACAGCGCGCCGCGCCGCTCACGGGCGACGAACAATGTGTTGTTCTGCGCCGCGAGCCAGCCGACGACCGGCCAGCGGGCAATGCCGTCATGCGCGACAAAGGCCGCGCCGGTGGCGCCACCCATGACCAATATGTCGATCCAGCTGACATGGTTGGCCAGCAGGAACATGTCGCCGCCATGCGGCTGTCCCGCGATCCGCACCCGCACGCCGACGGCGCGCGCGGCCACGCCCAAAAAGCGGCGCGGCCAGGGCGACGGGCGACGAAGGACGCGCCAGAGCAGGTGGGGAGGCAGGCACAGCAGCAGGCTGGCAATCAGCGCGGCTATGCGCGACCAGCGACGAAGCGGCAGCAGCGCGTCAGTTCTTCCGGTCGAGGGCGACGCCGTACAATTCCATGCGATGATCGACCAGCCGGAAGCCCAGCTTTTCCGCGATCTGCTTCTGCAACTGTTCCAGTTCGGGGTCGACAAATTCGATCACATTGCCGGTTTCGACATCGATCAGATGGTCGTGATGCGATTCGGGCGCAGCTTCGTAACGGGCGCGGCCATCGCCGAAATCATGGCGTTCCAGAATGCCGGCCTCTTCGAACAGGCGGACCGTGCGATAGACGGTGGCGATCGAGATGCCCGGGTCGATCGCGGCGGATCGCTTGTGCAATTCCTCGACATCGGGATGGTCGGTCGCATCGCTCAGCACCTGGGCGATCACCCGGCGCTGTTCGGTGATGCGCAGCCCCTTTTCGTGACACAGGGCTTCGACGTCGATCTTGCGGTTCATGGAGTCTCGCTGGCTTTAGAGGTGCGGACAGTCAGACGAAGCCTAGCGGCTTTTCCTGTCGCGTAAAGGGGCACATGGCTGCATGCGCCCCTTTACACAAGACCGTTCCGTCAGCCGGGCGGATTACTTTGCGGCGCTGCCGCTACGGCGGCGCTTGGTGCCCAGGCCGATTTTCTTGGCCAGCGAGCGGCGCTGTTCGGCATAGTTGGGAGCGACCATCGGATAGTCGGCGGGCAAGCCCCATTTTGCGCGATAGTCTTCGGGCGTCATCTGATAATGGGTCATCAGGTGGCGCTTGAGCATCTTGAGCTTCTTGCCATCTTCCAGACAGATGATGAAGTCCGGCTTGATCGACGAACGGACCGAAACCGCAGGTTCGGGCTTGACGTCCGGCACGGCAGTCGGTTCGCTCAGGCCCGACAAGGCAGCGTGGACATTCTGGATCAGAGCAGCAACGTCAGATACAGACACGCTGTTATTGGAGACATGCGCGGCGACAATGTCCGATGTCAAAGTAATGAGCAGTTCGCTCTGTGCGGATTCTATTTCCATTGTCCTGTATCCTGTAAGGCTATTGTTGCGCGACCCGTCCTACGAGATTCATTTCAGGAACGGTACGTGTTCGCTAAACCTTGCCGGATAATTTCGCAAGAGCATTTGGCATCAAGCAAGCATGTCGATGCGAAAACTTAGAGCATCGTAAAGTTGTCCATCATTGCCGCGATAGTAACCGGGGCGGCGATGCACGTATTCAAAGCCTGTTTTCTCATAGAGATACACGGCGTTGTTGCTGGCGCGCACTTCCAGGTTCATGGATGTAATGCCTCTGCGACGCGCCGTGCGCAAACTGTCGCGCAGCAACGCTTCGCCAACGCCCCGTCCACGCCAGGCGGGGTCGACCGCCAGCAGCAGCAGTTCGCATTCGTCGAGCACGGATCGCACCAGCGCAAAGCCCAGCGCCGCCGCGTCCACGCGCGCGATCGTCAGCCAGGTGCCGGGCATCATCATGACGCCGGCCAGTTGCGGCAATGTCCATGCCTCACCAAAAACCGGATCGAAGGCGGCCTCCATCACCGTCATGGCGTCGGCCATCGCATTGCGTTCGCTCTGGTCGTAGGTATCGAGGACGAGACCCGGTATCATGAGGCGGCGCGCTCCGCCATGGTCTGCGCGTCTGCGCCCCGGCCATAAATGGGCGTTGCGGGCAGGGCGGGCTGGGCGGCGATCAGGCCATAGTCCGCTGCGTCGGGATAGAGATTGACCGCGGCGCCATGACCGCGCGCGGTCACCAATGCTTCCGCCCCGGTGCCGTAGAGCGTGTCGATGTCGAGCTGCGTCGCCAGGGCGGCGATGGGGGTCGAGGCGACCGGGCTGGTCGCGTTCAGCCCGTCGGCGGTGAAGCATTGCCAGAATAGTTCGCCATGGCCGCCGGTGATGGTGACCGCGATCGGCCCGTCGCCAGCATGGAGTTGCGCCGCTTGCGCCGCGATCAGCGAGGGCGCGCTATATCCGCGTAGCGGCAATTGCCAGGCCAGCGCGAGCGCGCGGGCAGCGGCGATGCCGATGCGAACCCCGGTAAAGCTGCCGGGGCCGACATTGACGGCGATGGCATCGGCGCGACCACCGCCGGGCAGGGCGGCAATGGCGGGCAGCAGGGCTTCGGCATGGCCGCGCCCGACAATTTCATGGAAGCGCGCAACCGGCGCCCCATCTTCCAGCAGCGCGACGGACAAAGCCTGTGTCGCGGTGTCGATCACCAGCAGGCGCAAACCTTACCCCCCTCAACCATCCTTCTTGCGGTTAGTCGATCTGTCGCGATTTGCCAAATGGTGGAAAGGGAAGGTTGACCCGATCAGACCGCGCGGACTTCCGTCACTTCGGGGACATAATGTTTGAGCAGTTGCTCGATCCCGTTTTTCAGCGTTGCGCTGGACGAGGGGCAGCCAGCGCAGGCACCCTGCATCTTGAGGAATACGGTGCCCTTGTCGAAGCCGCGATAGACGATGTCGCCGCCATCATTGGCGACGGCGGGGCGGACGCGCGTGTCGATAAGATCGCGAATCTGCGCGACGATTTCGGCGTCTTGCGGGTCGTCGCCGAATGTGTCGTCATCCATCGGTACCGCTATGCCCGCCGCCGATCCCGGCGCGAACAGCGGCATGTTGGCGGAAAAATGGTCGAGCAGGATCGACAGTATGTCCGGCTTCACGTCCCGCCATTCCGATCCCGGCGCGATCGTCACCGACACGAAATTGCCGCCGAAAAAGACCCCGGTAACATCGCCCAGCCCGAACAGCGCGTTGGCGAGGGGCGATGCCTCCGCCTCTTCAGGGGTTGCGAAATCGCGCGTTCCATCGCCCATGACCGCCTGGCCGGGGAGGAATTTGATGGTTGCCGGATTGGGCGTCAGTTCGGTCTCTATCAGCATGGCCGCTATGTGGCGATTTGCAGGCGCAAGATCAAGCGCTGCGGGAACTTCGCTGGCACCCGTCGATTGTTGGAAATGACCCAGCAGGAGAGATAGAATGACGACGCCAAAGGATATTCGCGAACATTTCTGGAGCGATATGAGCAAAAGCCCCTTCGTCATGGTGGGGTTGAGCAATAGTCAGGACCACAGCCTGCCGATGACGGCCCAGCTTGATCCCGATGCCGATCATTGCTTCTGGTTCTATACGTCGCGCGACAATCGCCTGGCCCCCGGTGGCCCTGCCATGGCCCAGTTCGCGGCGAAGGATCATGGCCTGTTCGCCTGCATCAACGGCACGCTGGTTGAGGAGACCGACCCGGCGGTGATCGACCGCTACTGGTCCAAGCAGGTTGAGGCCTGGTATGAGGGCGGTCGCAACGATCCCAACCTGCTGATGCTGCGCTTCGACCTTGGCACGGCGGAAATCTGGCTGGCCGACCTGTCGCTGACGGGCGTGTTCAAGATGATGTTCGGCGGTGATGTGTCCAAGGAGATGAAGTCCAAGCATGCCGAGGTCGCGCTGTAAGGCGGTTGAGCGGCATATACTGAACCCCATGGGCGTGCGAAGGCGCGTTCCCAAGGGCAGGCGGCCGCGCTTCATCGCGCGGCCGCTTGCTATTTGCCTGCATCTTCGCCATATGCGTTGCAGCGCAGCAGAGGGACCATGATGGTTCCATAGCGATTGGCAGCGTGATCGTCCGCAACCTGGGTGGCTGAAACAGCCGCAATAGGATCACGGACCGGCCAATGAGAGTCTGCGCCAAGCTTGAGGCTTCCCTTTTCACGCGGGTCGTTTCGTAACCCGCCTCGCGTCCTTCCTGCGTCCGCAGAGCAAGTTGGCGTAAAGGCCCACTTGTGAGTTTTCCAAATGCAATTCAACGATTTTGGTCTGGCCGAGCCGATCACCAAGGCGCTCGCCTCCAAAAATTATGTGACGCCCACGCCCATCCAGCAAAAGGCGATTCCCGTGCTGCTGGACGGCAAGGATCTGTGCGGCATCGCCCAGACCGGCACCGGCAAGACCGCGGCCTTCGCGCTGCCCAGCCTGGATTATTTTGCCCGCAACCCCAAGCCGACGCCGATCAAGGGCTGCCGGATGCTGGTGCTGGCCCCGACCCGCGAACTGGCCGCGCAGATCGCGCAGAGCTTCCGCGACTATGGCCGCTTTTTGAGACTGTCGGTCGAAACCGTGTTCGGCGGCGTGCCCATCGGCAAGCAGATCCGGGCGCTGGCCGGGGGCGTCGACATCGTCGTCGCGACGCCGGGCCGTCTGCTCGACCTGATCGACCAGCGCGCTCTGACCATCAAGGACACGGAAATCTTCGTGCTCGACGAAGCGGACCAGATGATGGACATGGGCTTCATCCAGCCATTGAAGCGCATTGCCAAGATGCTGCCCGCCGATCGGCAGAACCTGTTCTTCTCGGCCACGATGCCCAAGGAAATCGAGGCGCTGGCCGCCCAGTTCCTTAACAATCCGGTCAAGGTCAGCGTTGCGCCGCAATCGACCACCGCAGAGCGCGTCCAACAGCGTGCCACCTTCGTCAATCAGGCTGAGAAGCAGGCGCTGCTCCACCTGATCCTGAAGAGCGAGGACATTGACCGCGCGCTGATCTTTACCCGCACCAAGCATGGCGCCGACCGCGTCGTGCGTTTCCTGGAAGGCGCAGGGATCGAGGCGTTCGCCATCCATGGCAACAAGAGCCAGGGCCAGCGCACCACCGCGCTCCAGGCGTTCCGCCAGGGCAAGGTGAAGCTGCTGGTGGCGACCGACATCGCCGCGCGCGGCATCGACGTGTCGGGCGTGTCCCACGTCATCAACTTTGAAATTCCCAATGTGCCCGAACAATATGTCCACCGCATCGGCCGCACCGCGCGCGCCGGGGCCGAAGGCGTTGCGATCAGCTTCGTGGCGGACGATGAGCGGCCTTATCTCAAGGCGATCGAACGGGCGACGCGGGTGAAGCTGGCGATCGAACCGCTGCCGGAGAATTTCATGGAAGCGGTGCGGAACCTGCCCAAGCCTGCCGCCCCCAAGAAGGGACCGAGCCAGACGCCGCAGCAGCAGGCGCGTCGCGCCGAAGGGCAGCGCAAATATCAGGATGGCCAGCGTCAGCAGCGCGGCACCCCCGACCGGGCGCATCGCACCGATGCCGAGGGTGGCGAGAAGCGGCCCTTCCGCCGTCGCCGCAGCGGCGGTGGCGTCGGCGCGCACAAGGGCGCGGTCCAGCGCACCGGCGCGCCGCGCTGATGCAATCTTCCGTTCGTTTCGAGCGTGGTCGGAAAACATATTCCGGCACGCTCGAAGCGAACGATATTTTGCGGCGTCCCATGACCATCTTTGTCAGTAGCCATTCAGGAAAATGCCGTTAGGCTCCCTGGCCTATGAGATTTTTCCCCCGGCGCGCCGCCGCTTCGCTGACTGTCCTTGCCCTGCTGCTGTCGGGCGCGCCTGCGCCGCTGGCGGCCCGGACGGAATCTGCCCCTGCCGCCACGTCAGGCGCGCTCGCGCCGAAGGTGCGGCCGTGGCTTTACGAAAATAGCGATGTGCCGATCGATGCCGCATGGCGGTTTGGCACTTTGTCCAACGGCCTGCGCTATGCGATCCGTCGCAATGGCGTACCGCCGGGGCAGGTGTCGGTGCGGTTGCGGATCGACGCGGGATCGCTGATGGAGCGGCCCGACGAGCAGGGCTATGCCCATTTCATGGAGCATCTGACCTTTCGTGGGTCACGCCATGTCCCCGATGGCGAATCCAAGCGTATCTGGCAGCGGCTGGGCGTGACATTCGGCAGCGACAGCAATGCGCAGACGACGCCGACCGGCACCAGCTATGCGCTCGACCTGCCGCAGGCGACGCCGCAGAGCCTGGGCGAAAGCCTGAAGATTCTGGCGGGGATGATGGCTGATCCCAATATTGTCGACAGCGCGGTCGATGCCGAGCGCGCGGTGGTGCTGGCCGAACGGCGCGAGAGCGACGGGCCGCAGACGCGGATTTCCGACGTCAGCCGCGAGCATTTCTTCGCCGGGCAACCTATGGCCGATCGTGCGCCGATCGGCACGGTGGCGACGCTCAACGCCGCGACGGCGGCCAAGATGACGGCGTTTCACGAGCGCTGGTATCGCCCGGAAAACGCCGTGATCGCGATAGCGGGGGATATTGATCCGGCGCTGGCCGAACAGCTGATCAAGGACCAGTTTGGCGGCTGGTCCGTGCCCGGCAAGGGTGCGCCCATGCCGGACTTTGGGGCGCCCGATCCCAAATTCCCCGCCACCCGCGTTGCGGTGGAGCCGGGCGTGCCGCTGGGCCTGACGCTTGCCTGGCTGCGCCCGTGGAAGCCGCGCGCCGACACTATCCTCTACAATCAGGACAAGCTGACCGACATGCTGGCGTTGCAGATCATCAGCCGCCGGCTGGAGCAGGCGGCGCGCAGCGGTGGCAGCTTCCTGCAATCGAGCGTCGAACAGCAGGATGTCAGCCGATCGGTCGATGGTACGTTCATGACCATCATCCCGGTGGGCGAGAATTGGCAAAAGGCGCTGGCCGATGTGCGCGGCATCGTGGAGGACGCCAAGACCACGCCGCCCAGCCAGACCGAAATCGACCGCGAATATGCGCAGATGGATACGGCGCTGGCGATCCAGGTCGAAAATGCCGATACGGAGGCGGGTGCAAAGCAGGCGAGCGACCTGATCAGTGCGGTCGATATTCGCGAAACGACAGTCAGCCCCGACGCGGCGCTCAGCATCTTCCGCTCTGGCAAGGCGAACATGACGCCCGCCAAGATCGTCGAATCGACCAACCGGCTCTTTTCGGCGGGCGTGTTCCGCGCGCTGCTGGTGACCGGCACGGCGCAGCCGGGTCTGGACGCGAAGCTGGCGGCGGCCGTCGCCGCGCCGGTCAAGGCGGCGACCAATGCGCGGCTGGCCGACAAGATCGTGACGATGGCGGACCTGCCCAAGCTGGGTGCGCCGGCCACGGTCGTTTCCCGCAGGCCCATTGGCCTGGCCGGGATGGAAAGCATCACCTTTTCCAACGGGGTGAAGCTGACGCTGTTCGCCAATGATGCCGAGACGGAAAAGGTGCGGATCAACGTCCGCTTCGGTCATGGCCAGCAGGCCTTCTCGCCGGTCAAGCCGGTGGCGAGCTGGGCAGGGGATTATGCGCTGGTGGCCAGTGGCATCGGTACGCTGGGCCAGCGTGAACTGGACGACCTGACCAATGGTCGCCGCATGGGCATGGACTTTTCGATCGACGAAGATGCGTTCGAATTGCAGGCGGTGACGCGCCCGGCCGACTATAAGGACCAGTTGCGCCTGTTCGCGACCAAGCTGGGCGCGCCCGGATGGGACCCTGCGCCGATCGCGCGGGTCAAGGCAGGCGCGACCGTCGCCTATGACGCCATGACCCGGTCGCCCGACGCCGTGCTGGGGCGTGACCTGGGCTGGTTGCTGCATGACAAGGATGTGCGGTTTCGCACCCCGTCGCTGGCCGAAATCAACGCGCTGACGCCGCAGGCCTTCCGCGCGACATGGGAACCGATTCTGGCGTCGGGACCGATAGAGGTGCAGATTTTCGGGCAGGTAAAGCCGGACGACGCGATAGCGGCAGTGGCGCAGACGCTGGGCGCATTGCCGCCGCGCGCCGATACGCCCGTGCCTGCGGCCAACCTGGCGATGCGCTTTCCCGCCCATGTCGAAACCCCGATCGTGTTGCGGCACAAGGGCGACAAGGAACAGGCCGCCGCCGTCATGGCATGGCCGACATCGGGCGGCTTCACCCTGCAAAAGGAAGCGCGCCAGCTGGAGATACTGACCCAGATCTTCAATGACCGGCTGTTCGATCGGCTGCGATCGACCGAGGGCGCGGCCTATTCGCCCAGCGTCCAGAATAGCTGGCCATTTTCCTATGAGAGTGGTGGCTATATATTGGTGACGAGCCAGGTGCGGCCCGACCGGATCGCCTATTTCTACGATGTGGTGAAATCGACCGCGGCCGATCTGGCCAGGACGCCGGTCAGCGAGGATGAATTGCAGCGCGCGGTCGCGCCGATGCGGCAGATGCTGATGCGGGCCGGGACGGGCAATGCCTTCTGGATGAACCAGATGGAAGGCGCGACCCATGATGCGCGCTATGTGGCGGCGATGCAGACGATGGCGCAGGATATGCTGACTGTCACGCCAGCCCAGTTGCAGGCGCTGGCCGCCCGCTATCTGGTTCCGGCCAAAAGCTGGTCGGCGATTGTCCTGCCCGAAGGGGTCGAGGCGAAATAGCCGGGGGCGCTGCTGGTCCGGCGCCCCGTTTTTGTCTAGCAGATGGCGCGCAGCGCCGCGACGATCATCAGTGCGGAGAGGCGGGCGGTGTCGGTTGCGCTGAGGCTGGGGCGCGAAAGGCTGCGATGGCCAAGGCCGAACAGGCAGGCGAGGACAATTTCTTCCGCGCCGTCCAGCGCTTCGCCTGACAGGTCAGGATTGGCCGCGCAGGCAAAGTCGCGAATATAGCCGCGAAACCGCACGCACATCGCCGCGATCATATCCCCGACCGGCCGGTTGCGAAAACTTTCGGCCAGAATGTCGAAGGACAGCGCCTCGTCCTTTTCATCGACGACATGCAGCAGCAATTCCTCGAACGTCTGTTCGACCGTCAGTTCGCCAGCGTCGAGCCGCGAGCGCAGCGCATCCATATGCATGCAGCGTTCGTCATAATCCGCCTGTACGATGGCGGCGATGATGTCTTCCTTGCCCTTGAACAGGCGATATATCTGCCCGACCGAAACCTGGGCTGCTACGGCCAGTTCGGCCATGGAGGATTGATGGAAGCCATGGCTGTCGAACAGCGTTCGGGCGGCTTCCAAGATCCGCTCCTTACCCGACCTTTCCGGTACGGTCTGTTTTTGCTGCGTTGCAACCAATTTGCCCTCCTAGACATTTTCTCTCTTGAATTCACATTGGCATGATCCTACCTGCGGCGCAAGCGGAATGAACGTTCATTCCGATCAGTATCCTATCAAAACGGAAATATGCGCGATGCAAAAGGGGAAGTTCATCGGTCTGCTGGCGTGTGCGTCGGCGCTGACTCTGAGTGCGTGCGGGGACAGTCCGCCGCCTGCGCCGCCGCCCCCCGCCGTGGGCGTCGTAACGCTCGAAACCGGCACCGCGCCGCTGATCAATGAGCTGCCGGGACGGATCGTAGCGGTGGAAACCGCCGAAGTTCGGCCACAAATCAGTGGCGTTATCCGTCGCCGTCTGTTTGCCGAGGGCGGCATGGTGCGGGCCGGGCAATTGCTTTACGAAATCGAGGACGCCCCCTATCGCGCCGCTGTCGCGCAGGCGCAGGGTGCGCTGGCGCGGGCCAATGCGGCGATCCGGGCCACCAGCCTGCAGGCGCAGCGCTACAAGGATCTGGTGGGCATCAACGCCGTCAGCCGTCAGGAATATGACAATGCCGACGCCGCCGCCCAGCAGGCGCGTGCCGATGTTGCAGCGCAGCGTGGTGCGCTGCAATCGGCACAGGTGAACCAGAATTTCACGCGCATTCGCGCCCCCATTTCCGGTCGTATCGGCCGTTCGCTTTTCACGCCGGGCGCACTGGTGCAGGCCGGGCAGGCGGACCCGCTGGCGACGATCCAGCGCACCGACACTGTCTATGTCGATGTCACCCAGTCCGCCGCGGAGATCATCGACCTGAAGCAGGCGATGAAGAAGGGCGGCGTCAGCAGCGTGGACGGCGCGCGCATCCAGTTGCTGCTGCCCAATGGCAGCACCTATCCGATCGAGGGCAGGCTGCAATTTTCCGAAGTGTCGGTCGATCCGACGTCGGGTGCTGTGACGCTGCGCGCGACCTTCGCCAATCCCGACGGGCTGTTGCTGCCCGGCATGTATGTGCGCGCCAGGGTGGTGGAAGGCCAGCGCCGTCAGGTCATCCTGGCGCCGCAGCAGGGCATCAGCCGCGACGCGCGCGGCCGTGCGACGGCGCTGGTCGTTGGCAAGGACAATAAGGCGGAATTGCGCCAGGTGACGGTCGATCGCCCGGTGGGCGACAAGTGGATCGTTACCGGCGGGCTGAAACCGGGCGACCGTTTGATCGTCGAAGGGCTGCTCAATCTGCGCCCTGGCACGGTCGTCAAGCCCGGTGCGCCGCAGCAGGTTACCGCGTCCAACGGCGGGGCGCAGTAAATCATGGCCCGCTATTTTATCGACCGACCCATCTTTGCATGGGTCATCGCCATCGTCATCATGCTGGCGGGTCTGCTCGCCATCAGGGCGCTGCCCGTCGCGCAATTTCCTGAAATCGCGCCGCCCACGGTCAGCATCGCGACCAGCTATCCGGGTGCCAATGCCCAGACGCTGGAAAGCACGACGACTCAGATCATCGAGCAGCAGCTCAAGGGCATCGACAATCTGCGCTATTTTTCGTCCACCAGCGACAGTGCGGGCAACCTGAACATCACGCTGACGTTCGAGCAGGGCACCGATGCGGACATCGCGCAGGTGCAGGTGCAGAACAAGCTGGCGCAGGCGACGCCGCTCCTGCCGCAGGAAGTGCAGCAGCAGGGGCTGCGCGTCACCAAATCGACCGCCAGCTTCCTGATGGTGATGGCGGTCTATTCCGATGACGGCATCCATGACCAGCAGGATGCGGGCGACTTTATCGCGTCGTCGCTGCAAGATCCGATCAGCCGCGTCACGGGCGTTGGCGACACCCAGTTGCTGGGTGCGCAATATGCCATGCGGGTGTGGCTGGACCCCTACAAGATGGCCAATCTGGGCGTCACGACGGGCGACGTGAAGGCCGCGATCCAGGCGCAAAATGCGCAGGTATCGGCGGGCCAGATCGGCGGCACGCCATCGCCCAAGGGCCAGGCGCTCAACGCCACCGTCACCGCCCAGTCGCGCTTGCGTACGCCGGAGGAATTCCGCGCCATCCGCCTGCGCAGCAACAGCGACGGGTCGGTCGTCCTGCTGTCCGACGTGGCGCGGGTCGAACTGGGATCGGAAAATTACAGTTTTGGCGCGAAGTTCAACGGCCATCCGGCCGCCGGGTTCGGCATCAAGCTGGCGCCGGGCGCCAACGCGCTGGACACGGTTACGGACGTCAAGGCGCAGATCAAGACGCTGTCGAGGAATTTCCCGTCCTGGGTCAAATATGACTTCCCGGTCGACAACTCGACCTTTGTGAAACTGTCGGTCGAACAGGTCATCCACACGCTGATAGAGGCAGTGTTGCTGGTGTTCGTCGTCATGTTCCTGTTCCTCCAGAACTGGCGCGCGACGTTGATCCCCACCATTGCCGTGCCGGTCGTGCTGCTGGGATCGCTCGCGATCCTGCACGCGGCGGGCTTTACCATCAACACGCTGACCCTGTTCGGCATGGTGCTGGCGATCGGCCTGCTGGTCGACGACGCCATCGTCGTCGTCGAAAATGTCGAGCGGCTGATTCAGGATGAAGGCCTCAGTCCCAAGGAAGCGGCGAAAAAGTCGATGGACGAGATTAGCGGCGCGCTGATCGGCATCGGCCTGGTGCTGTCCGCGGTGTTCCTGCCCATGGCATTCTTTGGCGGGTCCACCGGCGTCATCTTCCGCCAGTTTTCGATCACCATCGTTTCGTCCATGATCCTGTCGGTGCTGGTCGCGCTGATCCTGACGCCCGCGCTGTGCGCCACGATCCTGAAACCGGCCCGGCACGACCATGCGACGCAGAAGGGCTTTTTCGGCTGGTTCAACCGCACGTTCGACAAGGGCGTTGTCCGCTATGGGCAGGGCGTCGAGAAGGTCGAGCGGCGCTGGGGCCGGACCATGCTGGTCTTTGGCCTGGTGACGGTGGGCATGGCGGTCATCTTCCTGCGCCTGCCGACCGGCTTCCTGCCCGAAGAGGATCAGGGCCGCATCATCAACCAGATTTCGCTGCCCACCGGCGCGACGATCGAGGAGACGGAGCGGACGCTGGACCGGGTGCGCGACTATTATCTGACGCAGGAAAAGGACAATGTCGCGGCGGTCTTTACCATTTCCGGCTTCGGCTTTGTCGGGCAGGGCCAGAATGTCGGCATCGCCTTCGTGCCGATGAAGGACTGGAAGCTGCGCAAGGGGCAGGACAATAGCGTAATGGCGATCGCCGAGCGCGCCAATGCCGCCCTGCACAAGATTTCCGCAGGCATGGTCATTGCGTTCGTGCCGCCAGCGGTACAGGAACTGGGCAATGCGTCGGGTTTCGACTTCCAGTTGCTGGACCTTGGCAGTGTGGGCCATGAAAAGTTGCTGGAGGCGCGCAACCAGTTGCTGGGCATGGCCATGAAAGACAAGCGATTGGCGCAGGTGCGTCCCAATGGCCTGGAGGACAGCGCGCAGTTGAAGCTGACCGTCGATCAGGCGGCGGCAGGTGCGCTGGGCATCGCGCAGGCGGACGTCAACGACACGATCAGCACCAATCTGGGCAGCGCCTATGTCAATGACTTCATTGATCGCGACCGGGTGAAGCGCGTGTTCGTGCAGGCCGACGCGCCGTTCCGCACCACCCCCGATTCGATCGGGGCGCTGCATGTCCGGGGCAGCAGCGGCGTCATGGCGCCCCTGTCGGCCTTCTCCACGACGGAATGGGTCACGGGTCCGGCCCGGCTGGAGCGGTTCAACGGCGTGCCGTCGATGAACATACAGGGCGCGCCCGCGCCCGGCGTGTCGAGCGGCGAGGCGATGAAGGCGATGGAGGAATATGCCGCCAAATTGCCCGCCGGCATCGGTTATAGCTGGAACGGCATTTCCTATGAGGAACGCACGTCCGGCGGGCAGGCGCCCTATGTCTATGCCCTGTCGATGCTGATCGTGTTCCTGTGCCTGGCTGCGCTGTATGAAAGCTGGTCGGTGCCGATCGCGGTGATGCTGGTGGTGCCGCTGGGCGTTTTGGGCGCGGTGATCGCGGCCACGCTGGCGGGGCTGAATAACGACATTTACCTTCAGGTCGGCCTGATCACGACGATCGGCGTGTCGGCGAAGAATGCGATCCTGATCGTGGAATTCGCCGAGGAGAAGATGCGCGAGGGCATGTCGCCGGGCGCGGCCGCGCTGGAGGCAGGCAAGCTGCGTCTGCGGCCGATCCTGATGACCAGCTTTGCCTTCATCTTCGGCGTGCTGCCGCTGGCGCTGTCGACCGGGGCCGGGGCCGGTGGCCAGAATGCGATCGGCTGGGCCGTGGTCGGGGGCATGTTGTCCGCAACAGTGCTGGCGATCTTCTTCGTGCCGGTATTCTTCACCGTGGTGAAGCGGCTGTTCCGTGAACATAAGACCCATGATGCGGCGCAAGAGCAGGCAACGCCCGCCACGCCGCAGGAGGCATAAGAGATGCGTAACATCAAGGCGTTGGGCGCCATCACCCTGTCGCTGGCGCTGGCCGCGTGCGACATGGCGCCCAAATATGTGCGGCCCGCGCTGCCGGTGCCCGCCGCCAGCCCGCAGGGGCCGGCCTATGGCGCGGCGGACGGGGCGGCGATCGTCCCGGCCGATACGGCATGGCGCGACTTCTTCACCGACGCGCGGCTGGCGCGGGTCATTGACACGGCGCTCGCCAACAATCGCGATCTGCGCGTCGCGCTGGCCAATGTGGAGCAGGCGCGGGCGCAATATCGGGTGCAGCGCGCCGACCTGCTGCCCGGTGTGACGGCGGGCGGCAATGCGACCTATCAGGATTCGCCCTTTTCGCTCGCCGGGTCGGGCCGGACAGACATTTATCAGGCGCAGGTCGGCATATCAGCATGGGAAATCGACCTGTTCGGGCGGGTCCGCAATCTGAGCAAGGCCGCGCAGGAGCAATATTTCGCCAGCGTCGAAACCCGCAACGCAGCGCAGACCGCGCTGATTGCGGAGGTGGCCAATGCGTGGCTGACGATGGCGGCGGACCAGGAACGGTTGCGCATCGCGCGCGATCTGGAAAGCGCATTCGGCAAGACGCTGGAACTGAACCGCGCGCGCTTTGCCAAGGGGATCGCGTCCGAACTGGAGGTGCGGCAGGCGCAGACCAGCTATGATTCGGCGCGATCGACGATCGCTGAGACGCTGACGCTGGTGGCGCAGGATCAGAATGCGCTCAATCTGCTCGCGGGTACGACGGTCCCGGCCAGCGATCTGCCCGATGCGCTGCCAGCGGCAGGCGCGACGATCGACAATCTGCCCGCCGACATTTCGTCCGACGTCCTGTTGCGGCGACCGGACATTGCGGCGGCCGAGCATCAGTTGCGCAGCGCCAACGCCAATATCGGCGCGGCGCGGGCGGCGTTCTTCCCCAATATCTCGCTGACGGCGGCGTTTGGTTCGCTGAGCCTGGGCCTGTCCAACCTGTTCGGATCGGGCAGCCAGTTCTGGTCGGTCGCGCCGTCGGCTACGCTGCCGATCTTCGACTTCGGCAAGAATAAGGGCAATCTGGCCTATGCCAGGGCGACCTATGACGCGATGCTGGCGACCTATGAAAAGAGCGTCCAGACGGGCTTTCGCGAAGTCGCGGACGCGCTGGCAAGGCGGGGGACGATGACCCAGCAGATGGAAGCCCAGACGTCGCAACGGGATTCGGCGCGGGCCGCCTATACGCTGTCGGACGCGCGTTTCTGGGCCGGGGTCGATCCCTTCCTGACGACGCTGGATTCGCAGCGTGCGCTGTTCACGGCGGAGCAAAGCCTGCTGGCGACGCGGCTGACCCGTGCGACCAATATGGTCGAACTCTATCGTGCCATGGGCGGCGGCCTGAAATAAGGCGGGTTTGATCGCAAGGGGCGGGAGGCATATGGGCCTGCCCCTTGCTAGTCGATTGATTCTGACATTTGAACAGGCCTTATCCCATAAGGTAGCAAATGTCAGAATCGGACCACTAGATGGGGCGGAACCGATAGGGAGACTGTTTCATGACCCTTGCCACGACCCAGTTTCCTTCGCCCGTCGGCACATTGACGCTGGTGGCCAGCGACGCCGGACTGGTGGCGGTGTTGTGGGAGGATGACGATCCCGCGCGGGTACGCCTGCCGGTGACGGCGGCACGGCCCGACCATCCGGTCCTGCGGCAGGCCGCGACGCAACTGGCGGACTATTTCGCCGGGGCGCGGCAGCATTTCGACGTGCCGCTGGATATGCGCGGCACGGCCTTTCAGCAACGGGTGTGGGCGGCCTTGCTCGCGATCCCGTTCGGGGAGACGCGCAGCTATGGCGCGATCGCCAGCGCCATCGGCCAGCCGACCGCATCGCGCGCCGTGGGGGCGGCCAATGGCCGCAACCCGCTATCGATCCTTGCGCCATGCCACAGGGTGGTGGGCAGTAACGGCGCGCTGACTGGTTTTGCCGGCGGGCTGGCGGCCAAGACATGGCTGCTGAACCATGAGCGGCAGGTTTTGGGACAGGCCGTGTAAAAACGGGTTCGCGGGTGCGGCCCTGTGATTTTGGAACAGCGCGCTAAAGGTTGAACGTTGACGCTCAGGTCTGGATTGCTGCGATCATCGGCCGGACGCCCAGGATGGCGACCAGCCTTTTGAAGTTATAGGCCAGGATGTGGAGGCTGGCCTCCGTTCTAACGTTTTTGAGTGTTTTCATTTGGAAGTGCGTCGAGCCCATCCAGGCTTTCAGCGTGCCGAACGGATGCTCGACAGTCTGTCGGCGGATTCGCATTGCCTCTGGAGTACGGTCGAGGCGCCGCTCCATCGCCTCGACGACCGCCTCATGCTCCCATCTTCTGACCCGGCGTTCCTTGCCAGTCGTACATTGGTCATGAAGCGCGCATGTCTGGCAGTTCGAGCTCCAGTAGCTATGAAGCGTCAGGCCGTCCTCGACCGAGGTATATCGATAGATCAGATCTTCACCGGCGGGACATCGATAGACATTTTCCTGCTCCAGATAGACGAAGTCCGGTTTGCCGAAGCGGCCTTTCGCCTTTGCCCCTGAGGTCAGCGGTCTGGGCACGAAGGCGGTGACGCCCATACCCTCGCAAGTTCGGATATCCTCGCCTTTGAAATAGCCTTTGTCGGCAATGGCATCCAAGGTGTCGACGCCCATGGCCGCCTTAGCTTTTGCCGCCATGGAAGAAAGCTGGCCACGGTCATTGCCAATATTCAGCAGTTCATGCGCGACAATGAGGTGATGCTCTGCATCGACAGCCGCCTGCAGATTGTAGCCGACGATGCTCGTGCCACGGCCCGCGCTCGTCATGGCGCGGGCGTCGGGATCGGTCAGCGATACCTGCTGGTCCGGCGCGTTCCGCACTTCCTCTTCACGCGCGGCAAGATCGCGCATCTGCGCACGCAGCCGGGCGATCTTCTCCGTCAACCGCTTCGCCTTTGGCTCGGCAATGTCGCTTTCTTCGCGATCGGTACGATCGAGCGCGTCGAGATACCGGTCGATATTGTCCTGCACCTGCTTCATGCGTGAGGCGACCTTGGCAGCCGTGTAGTTCTTGTCGCGGTTGTTGACCGCCTTCATCTTGCTGCCATCGATCGCGACGACTGCCCGCGTGAACAGCCCCAATTGCCGGCACAAAACGATGAACTGGCTGCACACAGACCGGATCGCAGCGCCATTGGACCGGCGGAAGTTGGCGATCGTCTTGAAGTCGGGCGCCAACCGCCCCGTGAGCCACATCAACTCAACGTTGCGCTGTGCTTCCCGCTCGAGCCGCCGGCTCGACTGAACCCGGTTCAGATAGCCGTACAGATAGATCTTGAGCATCGTCGCTGGATGATAGGCGGGACGTCCCGTCTCAGCCGGCGTCATTCCCGCAAATTCCAACGCCTCCAGATCCAGCGCATCGATGAAGGCCTCGACTGCTCGAACCGGGTTGTCTGCCGACACATAATCATCAAGCGATGCTGGCAGCAGGTAGTCTTGCCGACGGTCTTCCCCTTGGACGAAACGGCCCATCTCAAAGCCTCCCGAAATGCGAATGAACCATACCAGACTCCGGCGTTTTTACACAGCCTCGGGAACATAAGGCCATAGCCTGTTGCGCCAGGGCGGCGATCCGCCTAATCTGAGGGGCAACAGGAGTTATCGAAATGAACCAGCGTAACCGCTGAAGCGGCACGACCTATAGCAGCGGAGCAATCCGCCCATCTGGCTCTGTTTCGAGAATATCATGCATAAATTGACCAACAAGATTTGCGTCGTCACCGGCGCTGCGCGCGGCATTGGCCGGGCGATCGCGGCGCGTTTTCATGCCGAAGGCGCGCGCGTCATCCTGACCGATATTGATGCGGGGGCCGGGGCTGCGGCGGCGGCTGAAATCGGCTGCCGCTTCATCGCGCTGGATGTGCGGGGGGAGGCGGACTGGGCGCGGCTGGCCGAGGCGGTTCCGACGATCGACGTCATGGAGAACAATGCCGGGGTGACCGGGTTCGAGCAGGGCATGGTCGCCCATGATCCTGAACATGCGACGCTGGCCGACTGGCGGGCAGTCCACCACGTCAACCTGGACGGCACCTTTCTGGGATGCCGATACGCGATCGGCGCGATGAAGGCGCAGGGCAGCGGATCGATCATCAACATTTCGTCGCGGTCGGGGCTGGTCGGCATTCCGCTGGCGGCGGCCTATGCCTCGTCCAAGGCGGCGATCCGCAACCACAGCAAGTCGGTGGCGCTCTATTGCGCGCAGCAGGGCTGGGCCATCCGCTGCAATTCGATCCACCCCGCCGCGATCCTGACGCCGATGTGGGAAAGCATGATCGGCGATGGCCCGGAGCGGGAGGCGCGGATGGCGGCGCTGGTCGCCGATACGCCGCTCAAGCGGTTCGGCACGAGCGATGAAGTCGCGACGGTCGCGGTCATGCTGGCGTCCGACGAGGCGACCTATATCACCGGGACGGAGGTGAATATCGATGGCGGGCTGCTGGCGGGATCGGCCGCTGCGCCCGGCTGAGCGGGGGTTTATGCCGACGTCGCGATGGATCGCCGGGCGCCATCGCTGCGCGCTTGCATCGGCTGAGCGGATCGGGGCACAAGGGCGGCAATGTCCGTTCCCCACCCCGCTGTGACAGCCCGTCCCGATCCATCGCCGCCTGCGACCGCGTCGACTTTCCGCATCGACGTCTGGCGCGACCTGGGTGATCGGCGGATCGCGTGCAGGATCGATGCCGGGCAGGGTGTGACGGCGCTGCTCGGCCCGTCGGGGGTGGGCAAGACGACCATACTCAACATGGTCGCCGGGCTGTTGCGGCCCGATGGCGGCCATATCCATGTGGGCGACGTGCCGCTGTTCGACGCCGCGCGGGGCATCAATGTCGCGCCGGAGCATCGGCGTCTGGGCTATATCTTTCAGGACGCCCGGCTGTTCCCGCACCTGCGGGTGCGCGGCAATCTTCTCTACGGTGTGCGTCATGCGCCCGATGCCGCCGAGGCGCTGGAGGAGATGGCCTGCTTCCTTGGCATAGCGGCGCTGCTCGATCGCTGGCCATCGACCCTGTCGATGGGGGAGGCGCAGCGCGTGGCGATTGGCCGCGCCCTGCTGACGCGCCCGTCCTGCCTGTTGATGGACGAGCCGCTGGCGTCGATCGACCGCGCGCGGCGCGCGGACATATTGCAGCTTGTCGAACGGTTGCGGGACGAGGTGGGCGTGCCGATCCTGTACGTCACCCACGACCTGTCGGAGGCGGAGCGCCTGTCCGCGCATATCGTCCAGATGGATTTCCCATGATGGCCGCCCGCCGGACCCAGCACAGGAGCATGACGTAATGCTGGACCTGCCGCCCGATTACTGGCCGATCATCGCCCTGTCGATCAAGGTCAGCGCGGTTGCGGTCGGCGCGATGCTGCCGATTGCGTTCGCGCTGGCCTGGATATTGGCGCGGTGGCGTTTCCCCGGCCGGATGCTGCTGGACGCGCTGGTCTATCTGCCGCTGGTGGTGCCGCCGGTCGTTACCGGGTGGCTATTGCTGCTGCTGTTCGGAGCGAACGGTCCGATCGGAAGCTGGCTGGCGGACTGGTTCGGCATCACCCTGCTGTTCCGCTGGACCGGCGCGGCACTGGCCGCCGGGATCATGGCCATGCCGCTGATGGTGCGGGCGATCCGCCTTTCGATCGAGGCGGTGGATCGACGGCTGGAAGGCGCGGCCCGGACGCTGGGGGCCGGACCGTTGCGGGTGTTCCTGACCATTTCCCTGCCGCTGTCGCTGCCAGGCGTGCTGGCGGGGGTGATATTGGGCTTTGCCCGTTCGATCGGCGAATTCGGCGCGACCATCACCTTCGTGTCCGATATTCCGGGCGAAACCCGCACGCTGCCGATCGCCATCTACGCAGCGTTGCAAGCGCCCGGCGCGGAGGCCGTCGTCACGCGGCTGGCGATCGCGTCGATCCTGCTGTCGCTGACCGCCCTGCTATTGTCCGAAGTGCTGGCCCGGCGCATGGCGGCGGGGGTTCGAAGCTATCGGGCGTAGGCCGCCGGGATATAGGAAATTGCGTGCCCCCTGATGGGGTGGTGCACCCAAGTGGATTCGAACCACTGGCCTTTGCCTTCGGAGGGCAACGCTCTATCCAGCTGAGCTATGGGTGCATGACGCTGGCCGGTGAGCCGTGTCAGACAGGCCGCTTAGCAAAGGCCGTTCGTCCGCGCCAGCGGCAAAATCGCCGCCGGGCCATCTTATTTCGATGCTTTTTTCATCGGCTGGAATTTGCCCAGGCCACAGCTGGCCCCCGGTTGCAGGCCAGGACCATTGTTCCACAGCACGGTGATGATATCGACCGAACAGAGTTGCGACAGGCTGGTGCGGTAGGAAAAGCGCTTCTCAAAGCCCAGGCTGGGGCAGCTGTTGGGCAGGGTGTTGCGGTAGATTTTATTGCCGTTCATGATGAAATCGATGGTGCGGTCATCGCGAACATTGGTCGAGCGGATCGAGGTTAGCGGAATGCAATCCATGGCCTTCGCGCCGGTCGGGACATAGGGGTCGGGCGTGGTCTTGGCGATGGCGGGGGCGGCGGCCAGAGCCAGCGCAAAACCCAAAGCGAAACGGACGGACATATATTCTCTCCTTAGAGACGTCTTTGAACGAATCGACGTCGCAGGACTGTGAAAACCGTCCTAGCCGACCGGTTCTGAACGCAGGAAGAACAAGCAGGGGTCAGGCGGGCGGCGGGGTCTTGGGCTTGAACCGGCACAGGTCGGCGACGGGGCAGCGCCAGCATTCGGGTTTGCGCGCCTTGCAGATATAGCGGCCGTGCAGGATCAGCCAGTGATGGGCGTCGCGGCGGAAGGGCTGGGGGACGCGCTTTTCCAGTTTCGCCTCGACCGCCAGCACCGTCTTGCCCGGCGCCAGCCCGGTGCGGTTGCCGACGCGGAAGATGTGGGTATCCACCGCGAAGGTTTCCTGCCCGAAGGCGGTGTTGACGACGACATTGGCGGTCTTGCGCCCGACGCCGGGCAGGGTGGTCAGCGTGTCGCGATCCTGTGGCACTTCCCCGCCAAAGTCGCGCACCAATATTTCCGAGAGGGCGATGACATTCTTCGCCTTGGTATTGAACAGGCCGATCGTGCGGATATGGGCTTTGAGGCCATCCTCGCCCAGATCGACCATCTGCTGCGGCGTCGTGACGTCTGCGAAGAGGGCGCGGGTCGCCTTGTTGACGCCGACGTCCGTGGCCTGCGCCGACAGCGTCACCGCGACCAGCAGCTGATAGGGATTGCCATATTCCAGTTCCGTCACGGGCGCGGGATTGGCTTCGGCCAGGCGGCTGAAAAAGGCGAAGATCTGGGCCTTGTTCATGACGATGCTCAGGGGCGTCAGAGGCCCAATACGCCCTTCATGTCGTACCGCCCGACGCTCTGGCCGATCAGCCATTGCGCGCCCTTGACCGCGCCGCGGGCGAAGATGGTGCGGTTTTCGGCGCGATGGCCGATTTCGATCCGTTCGCCTTCGGTTGCGAAGATGACCTGATGGTCGCCCGCGACCGATCCGCCGCGCAGGGCCGCAAAGCCGATCGCGCCCTGCGCCCGCGCGCCGGTGATGCCGTCCCGACCGCGTTCGCTATGGTCGGCGAGCGTGATGCCGCGCCCGCGCGCAGCGGCCTGGCCCAGGAGCAGGGCGGTGCCGGACGGGGCATCGACCTTGTGCCGGTGGTGCATTTCGACGATTTCGATATCCCAGTCATCGCCAAGGCCCGCTGCGGCCTGTTCCACCAGCGCGGCGAGCAGGTTGACGCCAAGCGACGTGTTGCCGGTCTGGAGGACGGGGATCATCGCGGCGGCTTCGTCGATCAGGGCGTGATGGACGGCTTCAAGGCCCGTGGTGCCGATCAGGATCGGCTTGTTGGCGGCAATGCAGACATCGAGATGAACAGAGAGGGCGCCCGGTACGGAGAAGTCGATCAGCACGTCGCTGCGCTCGGCGAGTGCCAGCGGATCGGTGGTGATGGCGATGCCCGGCGCGATCTCGCCAACGCCGTCGCGGTCGGTGCCGCCCGCTATGCCAAGGCCGGCGTCCGCCGCAACCTGCGCAATGGCGCGGCCCATGCGGCCTGCTGCCCCGAAAATCCCGATAGTCGTCATGTTCGCCCCGTTCGCATCCAGTCGTAGCGGCCGATGCCAGAGCGACGGCGCTTTGTCATTATCGTTCAATAGGAGTCGCCGCCGCAGGCAATGCGCCCGGTGCCGCGATTGTCGACCGAGCAGGCGGCCTTGCCAGTGATAGTGACGTCGCCGGAGCCAGTGGCGGTGATTTTGGCGGTGACGTCTGCGCTGAGGGCGATGCTGCCCGGCCCGTCATTGGCAAGGGTCGCCTGCCGCGCGCGCAGGCCTTCGCCCGCGACTGCGCCGGGGCCGGAGACGCGGATATTGGCGACGCCGGTGCGCCCGGCCAGGGTCGCGCGGCCACCGCCCGCCAGCGACAGGTCGATCCGGTCGAGATCGACCGCCGCCACGCTCACATCGCCATTGCCGCCCAGCACAATGTCCCCGCGCAGCCCCTTCATCCGGCTGACCGCGACCGATCCGCCGCCGGTCAGGACGATGCGGGACAGGTCGCCGGTGGAGACGCGCAGGGTCGCCGCGCCGCCGCCTTTTTCACCGGGCCGCGCGCGGGTCATGCCGACGATCAGCAGGCGGCCCGACACGGCGACGTTCAGCCGGTCGAGCAGCGCCTGATCCCCCTCCGCGCGGGCCGATGCGCCTGCGCCGGTGGTGACGATGACGGTGACCGGCGCATCGACCCGGATCGCGTCGAAGCTGGTGATGGTATAGCCGCGGGTCGCCGCCGCTGCGGGCGTCGCGATCAGGATGGTCGCGCCGATCAGGGCGCGCAGCGCGCCTCGCCCGGTCCTGTGCCACTGGTCGTACATTGCGCCTTGCCCTTCACCGTCACGTCGCCCGGCCCCATGATCCTGATAGCGACCGCGCCGTCCGACGCAAAGGCGATGTTGCCCGCGCCCAGGATCGACACTTTGGCCGTGCCCAGTTTGAGGTCGTCGGCGTCGATGTCCCCCGCGCCGGTGATGGCGAGTTCGCCTGAGTCGGCGGTGCCCGCGATCTTGACCGATCCAGCGCCGGTAATGTCGGTCTTGAGGCTGCGCAGTTTGACGGCGCCAATGGCGAAATCGCCAGCGCCGGTCAGCGACAGATCCAGCATGTCGCCTTCCGCCCGGTCGAGCGTGAAGTCGCCTGCGCCAGTCAGCGCAGCGGCGCGGATGGCGGGCATGGTGACATGGACGGTGACGTCGCTATCGTCATTCTTGCGACCAAAGGCCCAGTTGCCGTCCGATTTGCGGCCGATCACCAGTCGGTCGCCCTTGACCGCGATGGTGAGCCTTTCGATCGCCTTGGGATCGCCCTCCGCGCGGACCGAATAGGCATCGCCGATCGTCACGGCGACATCGTCCGGGCCGGTCGCTTCGATGGCGTTGAAATCCTTGAGCGTCGACCAGTCCTGCGTCGCGCCGCCCTTCGCGGCGGGCGCGGCATCATCGGCAGGGCGCGAGCAGGCGGCGGTCGACAGGGCAAGCCCGGCAAGCAGCAGGGCCGACAGGGAAGGGGAACGGGTCATCGTCATCTCCATACTGTATTGCCATTGTAATACACGCTCGTGGTAGCGGTTCCAAGCCCCCTTGTTCGTCAGGCAGGATGAGGCAAGATAGAGACGAGATTAGAACGGAGTAGCACGACCATGCGCGGCCTTTCCTTCGGCATATCCCTGATCGCGTTGATGGCGGGCAGCGCCGCGCCGGCCGCGGGCGAGGGGGACAAGGGCGCGCGCTGGTGGGCGCATGTCGAGGCGCTGGCCAATGATGCGATGGAGGGGCGCGGGACCGGGACGCCGGGCTATGACCGGGCGGCGGACTATGTGATCGGGCAGTTCAAGGCGATGGGGCTGAAACCGGCTGGCACGCAGGGCTATCGCCAGCCGGTGGCGTTTGTGGAGCAGCGCATCCTGTCCGACAGGTCCAGCGCGGCGCTGGTGGGACCGCAGGGGGAGATGCCGCTGGCGGTGCCGGGTGACCTGATCTTCGGCGGTGGGGGTGGGCCGGTGCCCGAAAGCGTCGACGCGCCAATGGTGTTTGCGGGCTATGGCCTGCATCTGCCCGAAGCGGGGCATGACGATTTTGCCGGGCTGGACCTGAAGGGCAAGATCGTGGTCGTGCTGTCGGGTGGTCCGGCGACCCTGTCGGGCGCGCTCAAATCCCATGCGCGTTCGGAGCGGTCGCAATGGCTGGCGGAGCAGGGCGCGCTGGGGCTGATCACGCTGGTGACGCCCAGGCAGGTGGAGATCCCGTGGGTACGGCGGATCGCCCTGTCGGGGGCGCCCGCGCTCTATTATAGCGATGTCAGCCTGCGCGACACGCAGACGCCGTTCCTGAGCGCCCAGCTCGATCCGGCCAAGTCCGACATGCTGTTTGCCGGGTCGGGACAGGATTTTGCCGCGATCGTGGCGGCGGCGGATGCGTCCGCGCCCGTGCCGTCCTTTCCGCTGGCGCTGCGGCTGAAGGCGCAGGTGAGCGCGACGCGGGCCGACCTGTCATCGCCCAATCTGATCGCCGTGCTGCCCGGTAGCGACCCGAAGCTGCGGCAGGACTATGTCGTGCTGTCGGCGCATCTGGACGGCTATGGCGTGGGCACGCCGATCAAGGGCGATGCGATCTATAATGGCGCGCTGGACAATGCGTCCGGGGTTGCGAGCCTGCTGGAGATCGGGCGCGCGCTCAAAGCCGGCAAGGTGAAGCCCAAACGGTCGATCCTGTTCGCCATCGTCACGGCGGAGGAGAAGGGGTTGCTGGGCTCCCGCTATTTCGCGCGGCGCCCGACCGTGCCGCAGAAGAGCATCATTGCGGACCTGAATTTCGACATGGCGCTGCCGATCTTCCCGCTGACCAGCGTGACGCCGATCGGCTATGACCAGAGTTCGCTGGGCACAGAAGCCCAGGCCGTGAGCGCGGCGATGAACCTGCCGATCACGCCCGATCCCTTCCCCGACCGCAACGTGTTCATCCGGTCGGACCAATATGCCTTCATCCGCGAAGGCATACCGGCGCTGTTCTTCAAATATGGGTTCAAGGCGGGGACGCCCGAAGCGACGGTAGAAAAAGCGTGGCGGGCGAATATCTACCATTCGCCGTTCGACGATCTGAACCAGCCGGTAATGCCCGCCGAAAGCGCGAAGCTGAACGACTATGTGACGGCGGTGACGCTGCGCGTGGCCAATGGCGCGGCGCAGCCGACCTGGAACGCGGACAGTTTCTTCCGGCGCTTTGCCAGGTAGCGGCGGTCAGGGCGCTGGTTGCTCATAAAGTTCGAGCGGCAGTCCGTCAGGGTCGGTGAAGAAGGTGAAGCGCTGGCCGGTATATTCATCGATCCGGATCGGTTCGCACGCGACCCCGGCGGCGTCGAGCCGCGCCACTTCCGCATCGATATTGGCGACCGTGAAGGCCAGGTGCCGCAGGCCGCAGGCTTCGGGGCGGCTGGTGCGGGCAGGCGGGTCGGGGAAGGAAAACAGCTCGATCTGGGCATTGCCTGCGTCAAGATCGCACTTCCAAGACTGGCGCTCGGCGCGCCATACTTCGCGGATCACCGGCAACTGCAATATGTCGCGGTAAAAGGCGCGCGAGCGGGCATAGTCGGAACAGATGACGGCGATATGGTGGATGGCGCGCATGAGGGCCTTCTATCGCAGGGGCAGGCCCGGGGGAATGGGGAATGGGGAATGGGGGATGGAGCGGCCTTCCTGTTGAGGGGAGCGGGGCGCTGACCTGTCTTCGATCACTCTGGCTTGATCCCCCGGCTTCGCGCGCCTAGACCCGCGCCATGACCCAATCTTCCTATCCGGCGCTGCGGATGCGGCGCGCGCGGGCTTCGGCGTGGAGCCGGGCGATGTTTGCGGAAAATCGCCTGTCGCCCAGCGATTTCATCTGGCCCCTGTTCGTGACCGAGGGCGATGGGGTGGAAGAGCCGATCGGGGCGCTGCCGGGCGTGTCGCGATGGTCGGTGGATGGCATCGTCGCGCGGGCGCGGGAAGCGCGGGATGCGGGCATCCCTTGCCTGGCGCTGTTCCCCAATACGCAGGCCGACCGGCGCAGCGACGATGGCGCGGAGGCGCTGAACCCCGACAATCTGATGTGCCGGGCGATCCGGGCGATCAAGGATGCGGTGCCGGACATCGGCGTGCTGACCGACGTGGCGCTGGACCCCTATACCGCGCATGGACAGGACGGGCTGCTGGACGATGGGGGCTATGTCCTCAACGATGCGACCGTCGATGTGCTGATCGGCCAGTCGTTCAATCAGGCGGCGGCGGGCGCGGACATCATTGCGCCCAGCGACATGATGGACGGGCGGGTCGGCGCGATCCGCGCGGCGCTGGAGGGCGGGGGCCATGTCAATGTCCAGATCATGTCCTATGCCGCCAAATATGCGAGCGCATTCTACGGCCCGTTCCGCGATGCGGTGGGATCGCGCGGTTTGCTGAAGGGCGACAAGAAAAATTACCAGATGGACCCGGCCAATGGGCAAGAGGCATTGCGCGAGGTGGCGCTGGACCTGGCCGAGGGGGCGGACAGCGTGATGGTGAAACCGGGGCTGCCCTATCTGGACATCATCGCCCGTGTGAAGGACCAGTTCGCGGTGCCGGTGTTCGCCTATCAGGTGTCGGGCGAATATGCGATGATCGAACATGCCGCTGCCGCTGGCGCGGGGGACCGCGACGCGCTGGTGCTCGAAACACTGATGGCGTTCAAGCGGGCGGGCTGTTCGGGCGTCCTGACCTATCATGCGCTGCATGCGGCGCGGCTGCTGGGAGCTTGAGATGAGCGATTATCCGGGCGTCAGCATCGTCCCGTTCAAGGGCAAGACGCCGGTCATCCACCCCAGCGCCTTCATCGCGCCGGGATGCCGGATCATCGGCGATGTCGAGATCGGCGAGGATGCGAGCATCTGGTATAATTGCGTCATCCGCGCCGATGTGAACCGGATACGGATCGGCGCGCGCAGCAATGTGCAGGACGGCACGGTGATCCATTGCGACAGCCCCGGCGACGGGATCGACCGGCCGCTGGAAGGATGGCCGACCATCATCGGGGATGATGTGCTGATCGGCCATATGGCGATGGTGCATGGCTGCACGCTGGAGGACCGGGCGTTTGTCGGGCTGGGCGCGATCGTTATGGACGGCTGCGTGATCGAGAGTGACGGGATGCTGGCGGCGGGTGCCTTGCTGTCGCCGGGCAAGCGGCTGCCGGGGCGGCAATTATGGGCGGGGCGACCGGCCAAATATATGCGCGACCTGTCCGACGAGATGGTGAAGAAGCTGAGCGGTGGCGCGGCGCGCTATGTCGACTATGCGCGGGCGCATAAGGCAGCGGTGGACGCGGTTTAGGGCGCGATGACTCTAGCCTAACCCGTTCGTTTCGAGCGAAGTCGAGAAACGTCGCGCACAGGTTTCTCGACTTCGCTCGAAACGAACGGAGTGGGGTTTATTCCGCCCTAGGGCTGGGCCAGTTGTCCCTTGAGCGCGTCGATGCGGTCATTCTGGCTGTCGACGATGGCGAGGGCCGTGGTGCGGGCGGTGTCGAGGGCGTCGAGGCCGCCGCTTTCCTTGCCATCGGCAATGGCGCTGGTGCGATTGACGTAGAGGGTGTCGAGGCTGGCGAGGGCGGAAACGCTGTCGTTACGGGCGGTTTCCAGCGCGCTGATGGCGACCTGCGCGGCGACCCAGGCGTCGCTGGAGACGGACGATCCCGATGCGGCGCGGGCGGCTTTTTCCGCTTTGGCATAGGCGGCGTCGAAGCCGGTCCGGCCGGTTTCCGCCTGCGCTGTGAAGCGGGCGATCTGCTCGGTCAGCTGGGCGTCGGCGGCGACCGGGGCGGGGGGCGGCGCGGCCTGCGCGACCGGGGCGCTCTCGATCGGCCGCTTGGCGAGCGAGGGATAGGTCAGCTGTCCGCCGGTGCAGCCGGACAGGAGCAGGGCGAGATAGGGCAGCAGCCGACGGGTCATCATGAACCTGCATCTAGGGTGGCGGGTGACGGCGCGCAATGGCCCCGTCACCCGCGCCCGATCATCCGCGCGGGAGGGCGGCGGCGGCGCGCGCCAGTTGCTCGATCTTCGCGCCGTCGACCGGCCCCTTGGGCACGACCCAGCTGCCGCCCACGCATTTGATGAAGGGCTGGGCCAGCCATGTCGGCGCGCTTTCCAGTGTGATGCCGCCGGTCGGGCAGAAACGGGCGGTGTGCAGCGGCGCGGCAAGCGCCTTGAGCGCGGGCAGACCGCCCGATGTTTCGGCGGGGAAGAATTTGAAATGGGTAAGGCCCATGTCCATGCCGCGCATGACGTCGCCCGCCGTGGCGGTGCCGGGGAGGAAGGGTATGTTCGCGGCGATCGCGGCCTTGCCCAGCGGTTCGGTCAGGCCGGGGCTGACGACGAAGCGCGCGCCTGCTGCCATTGCGGCGTCGAGCTGTTCGGGATTGAGGACGGTGCCGGCGCCGACGACAGCGCCTTCCACCTGGCTCATTTCGCGGATCACGTCGAGCGCGGCGGGGGTGCGCAGCGTGACTTCGAGCGCGGGCAGGCCACCGGCGACGAGCGCGCGGGCGATGGTGAGGGCGTCCTCCACCCGATCGACCACCAGCACCGGGATCACCGGGGCCAGCTCCATCACTTGTTCGACGGTCAATTCGCTCATAATCATTGCTCCCTGAAGGCGGCGGCGGCCCCGAAAAGGCCGATTTCATCATGGACGGCCAGGCGGATCGGAACGGATGCCATCAGGCTTTCGAACCGGCCCTTGGCCTTGAAACGGGTGTGGAAGCCGCTGTGCGGCAGGAAATCGCGCATCCGCTGGGTCAGGCCACCGGCCAGCACGACGGCATGGGGACCATGGGCCAGCGCAAGATCGCCCGCGACCGAGCCGTAGCAGAGGCAGAAGCGTTCGAGCGCATTGCGGGCGAAGGCATCGCTGTCATCCAGCGCCGCCTGCCACAATTCCGGGTCTTCCATCAACATCACGCGATGATGGCCGATCGTCGCCATCGCCTTGTAGATATTGTTGAGGCCGGGGCCGGACACGATCCGCTCGGTCGAAACGCGCAGGAATTTGTCGCGCAGATAGGCGAGGATTTTTTCTTCCAGACTGTCGAGCGGGGCGAAATCGAGATGGCCGCCCTCGGTCGCGATCACGTGGGGATGGCCATTGTCATAGGCGATCATCGCAACGCCAAGGCCGGTGCCGGGGCCAAGGATGGTGACGCCGCCATCGCGGGGGAAGGGGCGATCCTCGCCGAACAGCAAGGGCAGATTGTCTTGCGGAAGGCGAGAGACGGCATGGGCGACCGCTTCGAAATCATTGACCAGCTTGACCGTGCGAACGCCCAGATCCTCGGCCAGCGTATCGGCGCGGATCACCCAGCTGGAGTTGGTCAGCTTGATGACGTCGCGGCCAATGGCGGTGGCGAAGGCGATGGAGACGGCGTCGGGCAGGTCGCCCGCGCCGCTATCCGCCTCATCCTGCGTGAAGGCGGCCCAGCAGGATTGCAGGCTGGAATAGTCGGCGACCTTATATTTGCGCACCGTGCCGAGCGTCGGCACGCCGCTTTCATCGAGCGAGGCGCGCGCGAAGCGGGCGTTGGTGCCGCCAATGTCGGCAGCGATGATGTTGGTCATCAGGACATCCTATCATTATGTCCGTCATGCCAGCGCAGGCTGGCATCCCTCTTCCTTTGCGTGGCGCAAGCAGAAGAGAGATCCCGGCGTTGGCCGGGATGACGGTGGAGATTATAGTTCGGCTTCCATGGCGGCGAGAATGGGAGACGCCCCCTGTTCGGCCAGGTCGCTATGATGGCGGAACAGGGCGAACAGCTCCCGGCCCGTGTCATAGGGCGGGGGCGGCGCGGCGGGGATGTCGCGCGCGTCCCAGGTCGCAGCGTCGACCAGCGCGTCGATGGCGCCGCTCTGCGCGCAGACCCGGACGAGATCGCCATCGCGCAGCTTGCCGATGGCGCCGCCGCCCAAGGCTTCGGGCGAAAGATGGATGGCGGCGGGCACCTTGCCGGATGCGCCGGACATGCGCCCGTCGGTCACCAGCGCGACCTTGAACCCGCGATCCTGTAGCACGCCAAGCGCAGGGGTCAGCTTGTGCAGTTCGGGCATGCCGTTAGCCTTTGGCCCCTGGAAGCGGACCACGACCACGACGTCGCGTTCCAGTTCGCCCGCCTTGAAGGCGCGCAGGACGTCGTCCTGATCGTGGAATATCGCGGCTGGCGCTTCGATGGTCCAAAGCGCGGGATCGACGGCGCTGACCTTCATGACGCAGCGGCCCAGATTGCCCGCCAGCAGCTTCATCCCGCCATCGGCGCTGAACGGATTGGCAACGGGGCGGAGCATGTTTTCATCGCGCGAGGCGGGGACGTCGCGCCACTGGAGCGCTTCATTTTCCAGCACTGGTTCCTTGCCATAATCGGTGAGGTCGCCGCGTGCGACGGTCATGATGTCGCGATGGAGCAGGCCATTATCGAGCAGTTCGCGAATGATATAGCTCATGCCGCCAGCGGCGTGGAAATGGTTCACGTCGCCCGAGCCATTGGGATAGACGCGGGCGAGCAGCGGGACGGCATCGGAGAGTTCGGCGAAATCGGTCCAGTCGATGCTGATCCCGGCGGCGCGGGCGATGGCGGGCAGGTGGATGGCATGGTTGGTGGAGCCACCGGTCGCCATCAGGCCGATGATGGCGTTGACGATCGCCTTTTCATCCACACAGTGACCCAAGGGACGATAATCGTCATTTGGTTGTCCGTCTTTGGCCCAGCCAATCGACGCCAGCCGGTGAGTCGCGGCGCGGGTGAGTTCCTGGCGCAGCTTCGTGCCGGGATTGACGAAGGCAGCGGCGGGCATGTGGAGGCCCATCACCTCCATCATCATCTGGTTGCTGTTCGCCGTGCCGTAGAAGGTGCAGGTGCCAGCGCCGTGATAGCTGGCGCTTTCGGATTCGAGCAATTCGTCCTTGCCCACTTTCCCTTCGGCATAAAGCTGGCGGATGCGGACCTTTTCCTTGTTGGCAAGGCCAGAGGGCATCGGCCCGGCGGGGATCAGGATGGTGGGCAGATGGCCAAAGCGCAGCGCGCCGATCAGCAGGCCCGGCACGATCTTGTCGCAGATGCCGAGCAGGGCGACGCCTTCGAACATGGCGTGGGACAGCGAGATGGCGGTCGACAGCGCGATCGTGTCGCGGCTGAAGAGCGAAAGGTCCATGCCCGCCTGCCCCTGGGTCACGCCGTCGCACATGGCGGGGACGCCGCCCGCCACCTGGGCTGTGGCGCCGACTTCGCGGGCGGCCAGCTTGATCGCTTCGGGATAGCGGCCATAGGGCTGATGGGCCGAGAGCATGTCGTTATAGGCCGTGACGATGCCGATATTCATCGCCGCGCCGGTGCGGATGACCGGCTTGTCCTCGCCACTGGCGGCAAAGGCATGGGCGAGGTTGCCGCAGCTTAGCTGATCGCGGTTGGTGCCAGCGTCGCGGCCACGCTCGATCAGGTCGAGATAGTGGCGGCGGCTCCTGGCGCTGCGCTTTACGATGCGTTCCGTCACCTTGGCGATGATGGGGTTCAGTTCAGTCATGCCAGCTGGCTCCGTCACGTTCGATAAGGGCAATGGCCGAGGATGGACCCCAGTTCCCGGAAGAATAGGGGGCGGGTTTCATATTGGCTTCCTTCCACCCGTCGATGATCGAATCGATCCAGGTCCATTGCGCCTCCACCTCGTCACGGCGGACGAACAGGGTGGGATCACCGGCCAGAAGATCGAGGATCAGCCGTTCATAGGCGATGCGGCGGCGCTGCCCGGCAAAGGCGGCGGTCAGCGAGACGTCGAGCGTCACTTCGTCGAGATGCACCTGCCGTTCAAGGCCCGGCCGTTTCGACATGATGGTCAGGCGGATATATTCTTCGGGCTGGAGGCGGATGACCATCGTGTTGGATTCAAGCCCCGATCCATGGCCGTCCCGCCCGAAGATGGAGTGCCGGACCGGCTTGAACTGGATCATGATTTCGGACTGGCGTTCCGGCATCCGCTTGCCGGTGCGCAGGTAGAAGGGGACGCCCTGCCAGCGCCAATTGTCGATATAGGCCTTTACCGCGACGAAGGTTTCCGTGGTCGAGGGCTTGCCCAGTTCGTCGGCATAGCCGGTGACGATCTGGCCGCCCACGGCGCCCGGCGTATATTGGCCGCGCACGCTGTGCGTCTTGACGGTTTCGGCGGTCATCGGGCGCAGCGAGCGCAGCGCCTTCACCTTTTCATCGCGCACCGCGGTCGGGTCCATGCGGGCGGGTGGCTCCATGGCGATGATCGACAGAATCTGGAGCATATGGTTCTGCACCATGTCGCGCAGCGCGCCGACGCCGTCATAATAGGAGACGCGGCCTTCCAGGCCCACGGTTTCGCCGACAGTGATCTGGACATGGTCGATGCCGGTCGCGTTCCACAAGGGTTCGAACATCAGATTGCCAAAGCGCAGCGCCAGCAGGTTCTGGACGGTTTCCTTGCCCAGATAATGGTCGACGCGGAAAATCTGATCCTCTTCGAACAGTGCGCCGATGCCGTCATTGACCTGTTTGGAGGAGGCCAGATCCTTGCCGATCGGCTTTTCCATCGCGATCCGGGTCAGCGGAGTAATGAGGCCGGCGTCCGCCAGACCCTGCGCCGTGGGGGCGAACAGCGATGGCGGGGTGGAGAGATAGACCGACAGGCCGCGTTCCAGCCGCCCGTCGATCCGATCGGCAAGGGCGGCGAACTGGGTCGCATTGCCCGCCTCCACCGGCTGATAGCAGATCATCGCGCGGAAGGTGGCGGCGACTTGGCTGTCATAGCGGTCGGCCGCCAGAAATTGGCGCAGCGCCGCGTCGACATCGTCGCGAAAGGCGTCGTCGTCCAGTTCCGACCGGCCGGAGGCGACGATCAGGAAATCGTCGGGCAGCAGCCCGTCGGACAGGAGATTATAGAGCGAAGGGAAGATCATCCGCCGCGCGAGATCCCCCGTAGCGCCGAATAATAGGAACGTAGCAGATGATTCGGCCAAAGGATGGTCCTTTTCCGTTGAACATATCTATATCTGCACGATGACGCCCTTATAGCGCGCGCGGATGATAGCGCAAGGAGGCTATCGTCCCGGCGGCGATGCTGCAACGGCTTGCTATCGCATGGTGAAAGTCTGGCGGGCGTGGCGCTTTGGGCGATGATTATGGCCCGGACTGATTTTCGGCTGGACGAGGGAGCCGGATTTTGTCATTTGGCGGCTCCCAGGCCGTGCGGGCGTGGTGAAACTGGTAGACGCGCCGGACTCAAAATCCGGTTCCGCAAGGAGTGTCGGTTCGATTCCGACCGCCCGCACCATTTTTTGGCCGGACTTTGTTTCCGACATTGTAATTCAGATCGAAGTGCATCCTGCCATGGAAGGGCAGGGCGGTTGCATATGACTTTCCGCTATCCATCCAACGTCATGCTGAATTTATTTAGCTGCGCTGGCCTGCGGCTCAGCATCCATCGTGCCCCACAGGCCGCCGCTCGTAAGGAGAAATGGATCCCGAAACGAGTTCAGGATGACGATGAAGGAGGAGGCAGTTCATATGCGAAAAGCCTGCCCTTGCAGAGGAGGATTTCCAGCGTTTAACGCCTGCCTTGCGCCTGAAACCATGGCACCATCCGGGCGATGGCGTCCTCTACCCGGTCGGTGGAGACGGCGAAGCTGAAGCGGATGAAGTGGCGCCCTTCGACCGGATCGAAATCTATGCCGGGCGCGGTGGCGACGCCGGTGTCCTGTAGCAGGCGGTGGCAGAAGGCCAGGCTGTCGTCGGTCAGATGGCTGATGTCGGCATAGAGATAGAATGCACCATCGGGCGGGGCGATGCTGGCGAGGCCCAGCGCGGGCAGGGCGTCGAGCAGTAACTGGCGGTTGCGGCGGTAGGTGGCGACATGGCCGTCCAGTTCGATGCTTTCCTCAAACGCCTGTAGCCCGGCCTGCTGGGCCAGGACAGGAGGCGTGAGGAACAGGTTGCCCATGCGGGCGCGGGCGGCGTCGATCAACGATGGCGGCACGACGATCCAGCCCAGACGCCAGCCGGCCATGCTGAAATATTTGGAGAAGCTGTTGACGATGATCGCGTCGGGGGCGAATTCCAGCATCGAGCGGGCCGGGTCGCCAAAGGACAGGCCGTGATAGATTTCATCCGAGACGATGGCGATGCCGCGCGCGGCGCAGGTCGCGGCGATGCGGGCCAGTTCGTCGGCGGGGATGATGGTGCCGGTGGGGTTGGCCGGGCTGGCCACGATGAGGCCGTCGGGCGCTGGATCAAGCGCGGCGAGCGCGTCGGCGCTGATCTGATAGCGTTCCGCCGGACCGCAGGCGACCTCCACGGGGGAGAGGTACAGCGCCTTGAGCGTGTTGCGATAGGCGACATAGCCGGGGCGGGCGGTGGCGACGCGCGCGCCGGGCGCGAACAGGCTGGTCAGCGCAAGGACCAGGCCGGGGGACGCACCGCAGGTGAGCAGGATGCGTTCGGCATCGATGGCGAGACCATAGCTGTCGCGATAATGGCGGGCGATCCGGTCCTTGAGCGGCTGGCTTTCCCAATAGCCCATCGGGTCGGTGTCCAGCACATGATGGGCCATGGCGATGGACGCGGCCGGTGCGCCGGTGGAGGGCTGGCCAAATTCCATGTGAAGGATGGAGCGGCCCGCCGCTTCGAGCCTGTGGGCTTCGCGGCTGATGGCGATGGCGTGGAACGGGTCAATGCTGGCGATCATGCCGCCTGCCTAGAGGGGGCGGGGCCTGGCTGCAACCTTGGCGGGCGGCAGCGCGTTGGGGCGGGATGGATGAGGCTGTGCTGACGGGGCTGCAATATTATGGCGCGGCGGCGGCGACGCTGGCGGCGTTGCTGGTGTCGCTCAACATCGGGCGGCGCGTGACGGGATGGGCGTTCGTACTGTTCGTCACCAGTTCGATCGCGCTGATCCTGTGGGGGTTTCTGGCACAGGACAGCGAGGGGATAGGCTGGCAGAATGTCGCCATGCTGGGCATCAATATGGTTGGCGTCTGGCGCTACCTGCTGTCGTCGCACAAGCCGCGGGATTAGCGGGCGGCGGTCGGTGGTGGTCGTGGAATATCGGCTATGGGGAGGGCCGACGCGATGCGGTATAAAGTCGTTCGGCAGCAGTCACCCTCTTGCAGACATTCCGAGCCTTGCAATTGACATCATTCCCGGTCATTTTTCGGTTGCCGAAAATAGAGTTGCAGGTCGGTAGCTCCTGCGCCCGTTCATCGGGTTCTTCCCAGCCACGGCGTCAACCCAACTCGTTGGGAAGGCGCTGCTGTGCGTTTCGCGCCTTCCCGGCTGATGCCGAGGAATGTTCATGTTTCAGCTCTCGATAGCTGCCCTTGTTTTCGCCGCGCTGTTTGCCGGCGCTGCACTCTATATAAGCCTCGTCGAACATCCGGCGCGTGTCGGACTAGCAGACGGTCCTCTGCTGATGCAGTGGCAGCCCAGCTACAAGCGGGCGCTTCCAATCCAGTCTGGGCTGGCCGTCGCCAGCGGCTTGGCGGGACTGATTGTCGGATATTACTCAGCCGATTGGCGGTGGTTTGCGGGAAGCATCCTGATACTCGCCAACTGGCCGTTTACGCTCTTCATCATCATGCCGGTCAACAAACGCTTGATGGCGATGTCGGAGCGTGAGGCGGGTGCTGGAAGCCGGGCGATGCTGATCCAGTGGGGAAAGTTGCATAACGTCAGAAGCGCACTGGGATCAGCCGCGGCGCTTATTTTTGCGTGGGCATTGGCTGGTGCAGGTTAACGGCCGTCTTCCATCAAAAATAGTCGCTTGCAGACTGGCGCCCTTTTTCGGGCGTCTTTCGTCGTGGGCCTTGATCCAGCCGTTTGCGGCGAGTGTTCAGGCTGTTGAAAATTGACTGTAACATATGTTTGGTGTAGTGTTCGCGCGATAGAAGAGGAACCGCCATGCAAAGCTATGCCCCGCCGATCGACGATTATCGATTTCTGCTGAACGACGTACTGGGTTTCGACCAGGCGATGGCGGAGTTGGGGAAAGAGGTGGATGCCGATCTGGCGGTGGCGGTGCTGGAGGAGGCGGGGAAGGTCTGTGCCGAGCGCTTGCAGCCGCTGAACCGCGAAGGGGACGAGCAGGGGAGCCGGCTGGTCGATGGCGCGGTGCAGACGCCCGATGGTTTTGCGCAGGCCTATCGTGACTTTGCCGAGGGTGGCTGGACGTCGCTGTCGGCGGACCCGGCGCATGGCGGGCAGGGGCTGCCCTTCGTCCTGCAACTCTGGTTCGACGAGATGATGTCGGCCACCAACCTGTCCTTCGGCCTGTTCCCCGGCCTGTCGCGCGGGGCGTGCGAGGCGATTGCGGCCCATGCCAGCGACGAACTGAAGGCCACCTATCTGGAGCCGCTCGTGAGCGGCGAATGGACGGGCGCGATGGCGCTGACCGAGAGCGGGGCGGGGACCGATCTGGCGCTGCTCAAGACGCGGGCAACGCCAAAGGGGGACGGCAGCTATGCGGTGGCGGGAACCAAGATTTTCATTTCGTCGGGCGACCATGATTTTGGCGGCAACATCGTCCATCTGGTGCTGGCGCGGCTGCCCGATGCGCCGCCCGGCGTGAAGGGGATCAGCCTGTTTCTGGTGCCCAAGTTCCTGCCCGATGCCGATGGCGGTTTTACCGTGCGCAACGCCATGTCGGTGGGGTCGCTGGAGAAGAAGATGGGCATCCACGCCCAGCCGACCTGCGTAATGCATTATGACGATGCGACCGGCTGGCTGGTGGGAGAGGCGCATCGCGGGCTGGCGGCGATGTTCACGATGATGAATGCCGAGCGGTTGATGGTAGGTATTCAGGGACTGGGGATTGCAGGGGGCGCCTATCAGCAGGCGGTCGCCTATGCTCGGGACCGGTTGCAGGGGCGCAGCGCGGACGGGGCGCGCGGGCCGGTGGCGATCATCGAGCATGCCGATGTGCGGCGGATGCTGCTGAATGTCCGCGCCTTCGTGGAGGCGGGCCGGGCGCTGGCGGGATGGACCGCGCTGCAACTCGACCGGGCGAAGGCGCATGCGGATGCGGGCGAGCGGGAACAGGCGGACGCGCTGGTGGCGTTGCTGACGCCGGTGATCAAGGCGGCCTTTACCGACTATGGCTTTGAATGCGCGGTGCAGGCGCAGCAGGTGTTCGGTGGTCATGGCTATATCCGCGAATGGGGGATGGAGCAATTTGTCCGCGATGCCCGGATCGCGCAGATTTACGAAGGCACCAACGGGGTGCAGGCGATGGATCTGGTCGGGCGCAAGCTGCCCATGGCAGGCGGCGCGGTGGTCGAGGGCTTTTTCGACGGGATCGCGGCCGATGTGGCGGCGGCGGGCGACCGGGTGATCGCGGTGCGGACGGGCGAGGCGCTGGCCTTGCTGCGCGAGGCGACGGTGGCGCTGCGCGGGGCGGATGTGGACGCGACCGGGGCCGCGGCGGTCGACTATCTGCGGCTGTTCGCGCTGGTGGCGATGGGATGGATGTGGACGCGGATGGCGGTCGCCGCCGGGTCTGGCGAGACGGCGCTGCATCAAGGCAAGCTGGCGGTAGCGGACTATTATGCCCGACGAGTGTTGCCGCAGGCGAGCGGGCTGGCGGCGAGCATCGCGGCTGGCGAAGGGGCGATCATGGCGCTGGCGGCGGAGGCGTTTTAGGGGGGAGCACCAACCTGTGCGCACCGTTTCTCGACTTCGCTCGAAACGAACGGAGCAGGGTAACGTCATCGGGTTGGCTGTTGCCCCGTCGAGAGGGTGACACCCCTCCGTCAGGGCTGCGCCCTGCCACCTCCCCTTGCAGGGAAGGATTTCATTTGCGCCGGTAACGGAAGTACCAGACTTCATGGCCCTTTTTGCGGGCTTTGGCCTCGTAGCGGGTCTGGGGCCAGCCGCCGGGGCGGGTGAGGAAGTCGGCGGGGTCGTTGGCCAGCCAGTCGAAATCGGGATGGCCGTTCATCACCATAAGCGCCCAGCGCAGATAGATGGGATGATCGGTGCCAAAGCGGAATTCGCCGCCCGGCTTGAGCTTGCGGGCGATCATCGCGACCGGGCCGGGGTTCATCATCCGGCGCTTGGCATGGCGCGCCTTGGGCCAGGGGTCGGGGTGGAGCAGATAGACAAAGCTCAAGGCGCCGTCTGGAATGCGGCTGAGCACTTCAAGCGCATCGCCCATGTGCAGGCGGACATTGCCCAGCGCACCGTCGCGGACATGGCCAAGCGCGGTGACGACGCCGTTCAGGAAGGGCTCGCAGCCGATAAAGCCATGGTCGGGCAGCATGTCAGCGCGATAGGCAAGATGTTCGCCCCCGCCAAAGCCGATCTCGAAATGGAGCGGGCGATCGTAACCGAAGAGGGCGGCAGCGGTGATCTCGCCTTCTTCGGGCACGGAAATGGCGGGGAGGAGGGTGTCGACCAGTTCCTGCTGCCCCTGCCGCAGCTTGTGGCCCGATTGGCGGCCATAGAGGCGGTTGAGGGTCGTTGGATCGCCGGATTTATGCGCTGTCATGGGGCGGCTGACTAGCGGGTAGGAGGGGTGGGGGCAAGGCTGCCTATTTGTCCCTGATCGCATCAGGGGAGAAGGTGATGCTATTGTCCTGTCCATAGACGGTCGTAACCGAAACGGGATGTTCCGACTGGACAGCCAGTATCGCCTGAGCGGGCGGGGGCATTGCATCATAGCTGGCATATTGCAGCCATTTGTCATGCTTCTTGACCGTGAGCGACCAGGGGGCAGGGCCATTGCTGCCTAGCAGCAGGCCAGAGAGTGTGTCGCGCTCTACGACAAGCAATTCACCGGAATCTCCGAGCGGAATGAGATAGCCGTCTTCGCGCTTTTCACCCTGATAAATGGGCAGGCGTCCGGATATGCGATCGCTATGGATGCATAGCGCTAGCGGAGCGGGCACTTCGCCTTTGTCCCGCGCCTTGCTGCGATCGTCGGTGTCGACTTTACCGGCCATGGCACCGAGCAGCACGGCCGCGCCGTCCAGTTTGCGCTTTTTGGCGTCCGGGCCGAAGGGGCGGGCTTTTTCGCAGGCGTGGAAAGGTGTCGCGGCTGCCAGCGGCGGGAGCGTTTTGGGCCAGCCGATCTGCTGGATCATCCGGTCCATCGCAGCGTCGAGTTGAGCGGCGTCGAGGACTGGTGAGGTCATGCGCAATTTGACGATCCATTCGCCGAGAGCGATCAGGGCGACGCCGCTACTGCGGCCCAGTTGGGTAACTGAAAAGCTCTGACGTAGCCCCGATGCAAGGGTGGCACCGGGAATGGCGAAGGCAACTGGGTCGGCCTGCGGCGTTACGGTGCCGAACTTGCTGTTGGTAGCGATCATCGTCGCTGCGACATCGAACCAGAGTGCGGTCGAGGGTTCAGCGGCATGGTAGACATAGAAATTGGCATGGGTTTTGGCGACGGGGTCGTCATAGGCGATCGAGACGTCGAGCAGTCGGCCGTTGCTGAGGTCTTTTACTTCGGTACGGGCGAAACGGTCGATCGCGGCGGGGAATAGGATATTGCTGGGTTCGTGGAGCCACGGCTGGTCGGTAGGAGCCGTGATCTCTGTAGGAGCGGCAGGCTGGGCTGATAGCGGTGCAGCAAGCGACGACGCCGCCAGCGCGATGGTCAGAGCAAAAAATCTAATCATCAGTTGCCCCTTCCCGAACCCATATGGAGCAGCAAGGTAACGGAAAGGATTAGAATAACAAGCGTTTGACCGGCGTGACGGGGTGCCAGGGACAAGTGGGACGACGGCTCTGTAAAAGGAGGGAGGCGCAGAAGGGTATGGCGGATCGTGGCAAGGGGACGGAAGGCAATCGTGGCTAGCGACAGGGCTTGCCTTCATATTCGCGCCGGTTGGGGACATAGGCCTTGCCGTTCCAGCGAACGACCGGAAAGCAGAAGCCCGGTCCGCCGATGGCAATGTCCGGCCAGCCGCCGACGCCTTTGCTTTTCAGGAATTCCGGGATACCCGTGCTGTTGACCACCAGTTTCCAGCTGCCGTCGGCCTGCTGGCTGACGAGCCAGAAGGCCATGCCGGTATTGCCATAGCAATAGCTGCCGCCTTCGGTGACGACCGCTTCGGGGCGGCCATCGCCGTTGAGGTCGGTGCGTTTTTCGATCGTGCCGGGGGAATAGCTGATCGTGCCCGGATCATCGCAACCGCTGCGCCATTGATTGCCGCGCCGGGTGAAGCCGGCGGCGCGGAATATGGCGGCATCGCCCGATGGCGCGGCAGTCGTAGCGGTGGCGGGGGCTGGGGCGGGCTTCGGGGCTGTCGACGGCGCGATGGCGGTGGCTCTGTCCTTCCCGCTCGTTACGACATAGAGGCTGCCATTATAGCGCAGCGGATCGGTGCGCCCGCCATGGGTCCATTCCAGATCCAGCCACCCGCCGGTGCGTGTGGGGAGTGCGCGGACGGTGCCATTGCCCGCCACCAGCTTGCGCCAGCGGCCATCGGCGCCCTTGGCCGCGATGCCGAAGGTGGCCTTTTCGGGCGCGGCGCATGCCGAATGATGGAGGAAGAGGGCTTCGGCCTTCCTGTCGCCATTCATGTCGATGAAGCGAATGCTGGGCCGGGCCGGTGCGCCGCAGGCGTCGGTCGGCTGGTCATTGACGATCGGAAAACCGCCCGCTGCATAAAGCTGTGCGGCTTCAGCCTTGCTGATGGCGGGGGCAGGCTTCGTTTGGGCCGTGGCCGATGTCGCGAGCGTCAGTGCCAGCAAGGCACCGGATCGACGATAAGCCATATGCGCACCCCCATGGTCAGCCTGTCCGAGTCGTTTCGGTACGGGCTTATACCATGAAGGGCGCGCGAGGCGGTGTCAGTATATGGGCGTCAGGCCAGAGCGGCCTTGAGCGCGTCCACCAGGTCGGTCTTTTCCCAGGGGAAATAGTCGCCTTCGGGCGTGCGGCCGAAATGGCCGTAGGCGGCGGTTTTCTGATAGATGGGCTTGTTGAGGCCGAGATGGGTGCGGATGCCCTTGGGCGTCAGGCGCACCAGCGTTGGCAGGACCGCTTCGATCGCCGAGGCTTCGACAGTGCCGGTGCCGTGCAGGTCGACGTAGAGCGAAAGCGGTTCGGCGACGCCGATGGCGTAGGAAAGCTGGATCGTGCAGCGGCGGGCGAGCCCGGCGGCGACGATATTCTTGGCGAGGTAGCGGGTGATATAGGCGGCCGAGCGGTCGACCTTGGTCGGGTCCTTGCCGCTGAACGCGCCGCCGCCATGGGGCGACGCGCCGCCATAGGTGTCGACGATGATCTTGCGGCCAGTCAGGCCAGCGTCGCCATCCGGCCCGCCGATTTCGAACAGGCCGGTCGGGTTGACGTAAATCGCTTCTTCGCCGGGCATCCAGCCTTCGGGCAGGATGTCGGCCATGACGCCCTTCACATAGTCGCGCAGCCTGGCGCGGCTTTCGTCATTGTCCATGCCCGCGGCATGCTGGGTCGATACGACCAGAGCGGTCGCGCGGACCGGCTTTTCATTGATATATTCGAGCGTGACCTGGCTCTTGGCGTCGGGTTCGAGGAAGTCGACGACCTGCGCGTGGCGGTCGGCGGCCATGCGTTCCAAGATCTTGTGGCTGTAATAGAGGGTGGCGGGCATGAGGTCGGGTGTTTCGTCCGACGCATAGCCGAACATGATGCCCTGATCGCCAGCGCCTTCATCCTTGTTGCCGCTTTCATCGACGCCCTGCGCGATGTGGGCGGACTGGCCGTGGAGATTATTTTCGAAGCGGAAGGTCTGCCAGTGGAAGCCGTCCTGCTCATAGCCGATGCGCTTGACCGTGGCGCGGACCGTGGCTTCGATCTCTTCCTGCGCCCCCGGTGCCCAGGCGCCATTTTCATAGACGCCCTTGCAGCGGATTTCACCGGCCAGGACGACGAGCTGGGTCGTGGTCAGGGTTTCGCAGGCGATGCGGGCTTCGGGGTCTTTCGACAGGAAGAGGTCGACGATGGCGTCGGAAATCTGGTCTGCAACCTTGTCGGGATGGCCTTCGGACACGGATTCCGAGGTGAAGAGGAATTGGTTACGCATGGGACTCCCGTAAACGGCTGAACCGGAAAACGATATAAAGAATAGTTTATGTGGCTATTAGCTTTTGCTGCGCCGCATGGCAATGGCCAGTCCGGCGAGCAGCAGCATGAGGGCGAAGGGCGCCCAGTTGCCGACCCGTGCGAAGAGGGTGGGGGCAAGCGGCGGGGGCAGGCCGGAATCGAGGAAACCGGCGCGGTTGAGGCCCAGCGCATGGACGACATGGCCGCGCGCGTCGATGATCGCGGAGACGCCGGTGGGGGTGGAGCGGATGATCGGGATGCCTTCTTCCAGCGCGCGGAGGCGGGCTTGCGCCAGATGCTGGACCGGACCCCAGCTGCCGAACCAGGCGTCGTTGGAGGGGTTGAAGAGAAAATCGGGGCGATTGGCGCGGTCGATCACCTGACCCGAAAAGATGATCTCATAGCAGATCTGCACCCCCATTTTGAGGTCGGGGCGACCGAGCGTTGCGGGCAGCGGGAGGCTTTGCGGACCGGGACCGGGCCAGAAATCGGCATCGCCCGGTACGAGGCGCGAGAGGCCGATCGGTTCGAGGATGTTCCGCATCGGCAGATATTCGCCATAGGGGACGAGATGCGCCTTGCTGTAGCGGCCAAGCAGGCGGGCGTCGGGGGTGACGATCCAGACACTGTTGTTCGCGCCCGCCAGCTTTTGCGTGATGACGCCATTTTCCTCGACCGGCTTGAAATAGACCTTGTCCGCGCCGGTCATGAGCAGGTCGCCGGGGCCAAGCAGGCTGGCGAGGCGGGCGCGCCAGCCCGGTTCCATGTCGAGATAGGCGGGGATGGCGGCTTCGGGCCAGAAAATGAGGCGCGGGGCGGGCCTAGGCTGGCCGGAGAGGGCGGCGAGCTTGCGGAAATTGGCGACTTCGTTTTCGACCGAATATTTCTGGTCCTGGCCGATATTGGGCTGGACGACGCGGACGCGCGGCGCGCCGGGGGGGGCGGCGGGGCCGGGGGCGAGATGGCCCCAGAGCGCGAGGAGGAGAAGCGGGGCTGCGATCGCGGCGGCCGGGCGGTAGTGGCGCTGTACCGCAAGAAGCAGCGCGCCCGCCGCGAGGATGGTGAGGGCGCTCAGCCCATAGGTGCCGATCAGGGTGGCGGCGATGGCGATGCCGGTGGGGAGCAGGGTGACGCCAAGCGGGTTCCAGGCGAAGCCGGTGAAAGCCCAGGCGCGCAGATATTCCGTGCCCAGCCAGAAGGCGGCGAAGAAGAGGAGGGGGGGCAGTGCCGTCCATCCTCTCCGTTCCGGGGAGGTGGCATCGCGTCGCGATGACGGAGGGGTGTCGCCCTCACGATAGGGTGACACCCCTCCACCACTTCGTGGTCCCCCTCCCCTTGCAGGGGAGGAATGAGAAAGCCACCATGTCCCAAGGGTCGCGAGGCCGGGATAGACCGCCAGATAGAGCGACAGCAGCAGCACCGCGCCATAGCCGAACCAGTGCGGCATCATGTCCTGAAAGGTGAAGGCGTGGGCGATCCAGTTGAGGCCGAGGGTGAAATGGCCAAGCCCGAAGAGCCAGCCGCGGGTGAAGGCGGCGCGGCGGTCCGGGGCGTGCTGGATCAGGAGGATCAGCGCGATCAGACAGGCGAGCGTTACCGGCCAGAGATTGAGGGGAGCAAAGCCGGTGGCGGAGGCGAACCCCGCCAGCAGCGCCGCGACTTTGGGATGGCGAGCGAAGGCTTGCTTCAGCACGTCAGCGGATCGATTCCATCGTCGCGGCGGTGCAACTGTCGCTCTTGCCGGGGCCGCCGGTCAGCATGGACGCGGCGATGAAGCCGCCGACGATGAGGACGAGGAACAGGCCCGACAGGAGGGCGAGATATTTTTCGATGAACGCCTTGATCGGGCGGCCGAATTTCCAGAACAGGAAGCCGACCAGCATGAATTGAAAAGCGCGGCTGAGCAGGCTGGCCCAGATGAAGGTGAAGAGCGGCAGGCCGATGAAGCCCGCGGTGATCGTGATCAGTTTGAACGGGATCGGCGTCGCGCCCTTGATCAGGATGATTTCCGCCCCGAATTCACGCAGATAGCAGGCCGCGACCGGGAATTTGGCCGCAAGGCCGAGCGCGGCGAGCAATTGCTGGCCGACCGTTTCATAGAGGAAATAGCCGATTGCATAGCCCATCAGTCCGCCCAGCACGGATGCCAGGGTGCAGATGAAGCCGAATCGCAGCGCGCGTTCCGGGCGGGCGAGGCACATGAGGCCGAGCAGCGGATGCGGCGGGATGGGAAAGAAGCTGGATTCCATGAAGCTGAAGGCGAACAGCCAGCGTTCGGCGTGGCGGTGGGCGGCTTTCGCCAGCATCCATTGGTAAAGCCTGGTCAGCATCGGGGCCGACCCCTAGCCGAGATGATGGCCGGTCGCCAGCGCCTTTTGCGGGCGGCGATCCATGGCGTATCGATGGCGCGGCGCTGGCGGGCCATGGCCTCGGCCTGGCGCGACGGCGTTGACGGGACGGCGACGTCTGGGCATGAGCCATCATCAGTCCTGTTCGGTCGGCGCGTTTGACAGTTTCAACCATATCCTGGGCCAGAGTGCGGCAACGCGCGGGCGGCATGGCGTTTGCGCTGGTGCTGAACGCTATCCTGCTGCTCGCGCTGTTCACGCTGGCCCCCAAGCCCGAACCCAAAAGGGTGGACGACCGGATGCCGGTGACGTTCGACGTCGAGACCGGGCAGAAGGCGGAGACGGAGCAGAAGCGCGCGCCCAAGGCGGAGCGGCGCGAGAAGGAGGATGCGGCCGCGCCCAAACAGGCCGAGGCGGTGGTGCGGCCACCCGTGCCGGTCGCCAAGCCCGCCGAAGATCCGCCGTCGCCCTTCCCCTTCCTGACGCTGGATCGGGAGCAGATGGCGTCGGCCGATATTGGCCGCATGCCCAAGGCGGCGCGCGGCGCGAGCGCGGCGGGGCAGGGCAATAGCGCCGCGGTCGCGGGACCGGGCGAGGGGCCGGGGGGCGTGCAATTGTTCAACGCCGAATGGTATCGGCGGCCCACCGATGCGGAGCTTTCTCCGTTCCTGCCCGCCAATGCGCCGCCCAATGGATGGGGCATGGTCGCGTGCAAGACGGTCGATCATTATCATGTCGATAACTGCCAGACGCTGGGGGAATCGCCGCTGGGTTCCGGCTTTGCCCGCGCGGTGCGGCTGGCGGCGTGGCAGTTTCTGGTGCTGCCGCCGCGCGAGAATGGCAAGGTGCTGGTCGGCAGCTGGGTGCGGATACGGATAGATTATACGCGGTCGGTGGCGCGTGCCGGGGGTAGCGCTGGCGCGGGCGGCGAGTGAGCGCCTGCATTAAATAGTTGCATTTCGATACTGTTTTGGCATCTTCCGATCCGGAACAGGACAAGGACAGATTGTATGATCATCCATGGTGCGCGGCCGTCGCCTTTTGTGCGCAAGGTCATCGTCTTTGCAGCCGAGAAGGGGATTGCGGCAGAGGTGGAGGCGGCCGGTTTCGGGCGCGGGGCGGACGGCTATCAGAAGGGGTCGCCGTTCGGCAAGATTCCGGCACTGGAAGATGGCGATTTCCTGCTGTGCGATTCGAGCGCGATCATAACCTATATGGATGCCCTGCGCCCCGGCGAGGAGATGATCCCGGCAGAACCGAAGGCACGGGCGCGCACGATATGGTTTGAGGAATTTGGCGACACGATCGTCCAGCCGGCGGGGCAGAAGATATTTTTCAACCGGGTCGTGGCGAAGGCGATGAAGTTCCCGCAGAATCTGGCGGCGGCGGACGAGGCCGAGGCGGAGGAAATGCCGCGCATCTACGACTATCTGGAAGGGGTTTTGCCCGATAGCGGCTGGCTGGTCGAGGATCGTTTCACCCTGGCCGATCTGGCGGCGGCCTGTCCGATCATCAACCTGGGCTATTGTTCGGACCAGCTGGCGACGGGGCGTTGGCCAAAGGTCGCGGCGTGGATCGAGGCGGTGAAGGCGTGGCCCAGCGTGGCGGAGGCGCTGGTGCTGGAGGCGCCGATAGTGGAAGGGATGATCGCCAAAAACTAACCCATATGGAACATTGTCCTTGACAGCGTCACGCTGTTCTGGCAGAGATGGCCATAGTGGAAAAATGTGAGTCGCCAACGGGGCGACGCAAAAAGGGGCTGATCCGGACGGGTCGGCCCCTTTTGCGTTGGTCCGGTGCGCATGCGGGGAAGGGACGAGCATGGCGGACGGGATGGAGGCGCAGGTGCTGGAACCGGCGCGCCGGAAGATGGCGGGCGCAGAGCGCGCGCAGATGCGCCGTCCGCGCAAGGATGGCTGGACCAGGGAGCAGGAGCGGCTGTTCCTGCAGACATTGGCGATGACCTGCAACACCAGCGAGGCGGCGCGGGTGGCGGGCGTGTGCCGGACCAGCGCCTATGACCGCAGGCAGCGCAACCGGCGCTTTGCCGCCGACTGGGAGCGGGCGATGGATATTGGCTATGCCGAGATCGAGGCCATGCTGATGCGCGAAGCCCTGTTCGGCAGCGAGAGCGAGGAAATTCTGCTGGACGGCGAGGGGAGCGTGAAGAGCCGCAAGATCAAGCGCGGGCATGACCTGAAACTGGCGCTGCAACTGCTGACCCGGCATCGCGACCGGGTGCTGGCCTATCGCACGAGCGCGGCGGCGCAGAAGGAGCGGCCCGATAGCCCCGCGGTGGTACGACGGGTGCGGCGGATGGTGGAAGAGGTCGAGCGGATGCGGGCGGCGACGGGGACGTGAGGGAATGGGATCAGCGAGGGCGCTAGTCTGTAATCTGCCAGTTCGACACAGCGGCCAGCATCCCCTCTCCCCACAAGGAAAGAGGGGATGCAAAGCAGCTTGCGACTATTGGGCCTTTATCTCCAGAGCGGGGGTCGTTGCCTGGGGCGTCACGGCGGCGGCAGGCAACGCGGACGGAGGCAACGAGACATTCTGTTGGGTCGGGGCGAAGGCCACGCTGATATCTTCGTCCAAAAATGCGGTCACAGGCGCGCCCAAGGGGATTCTTGCACTCGTACCGGTCGTGATGAAACCAGCGATCGGCACGAACGCGATGGCAGCGACAACCCCGGCGGTACCTGTCACGCCCTTATCATCGAACTGGCCGGTGAGACGGATCTGATTTCCATTTGCTCGAACATAAAGAACGCGGGCGTTAATTCGGCCCGATTTGCCCCACATACCCTTGTTCCGGACGTCGGTGACTTCACCGATGACCGGGCTGCCGTTGGGAATGACGACCTGACCATTGAGCATGACCGCTTCGGCGACTTCCAACTGGACGCGCTGGCCGATCCGCAATTTCTTGCCCTCGGTGGTCAGGGCTTCGGCGGTGCGGACGGAAATCTGGGTGCCAGCACGCAATATGTTGCCATTGGATGTCGTGATAATGGCGGCGACGGGTGCAGCGGATGTCGTGGTGACTTGTGCGATGGCAGACGTGACGCACAGGTAAGCAATGGCGCCGCAAACGGCACCGACAACAATTTTCATTAGGAATCCCCCCCAAATGGCTCGGATTATTCGAGCCGGACGAACAGTTGCTGTTCAGCAGGTTGAATCGTCAAGCGGTAAATAGGGAGCGACCCGTTTTTGGCCGACACCGGCGGTTGGCGGTGTGGGATGACGATGAGCGGGCTTCGTCTCTTTACACTTGTCCGATTGGCGATAGACCTGTGGGTCATGAGAAAATTGATCCTGCTCGCTGCTGCTTCGGCGCTTTCGACTTCGCTTCTGGCTTCCCCCGCGCTGGCGGAGGGTAAGGCGCCTGATCCCGCGCGGTTGAAGGCGACGGTTGAGAAGCTGGTGAGTTTCGGGACGCGGCATACGCTGTCGTCGGCGACCGATCCCAAGCGCGGGATTGGGGCGGCGCGGGCCTGGGCGGCGGCGGAGTTTGCGCGGATTTCCAAGGGGTGCGGCGGCTGCCTGAAGGTTGAGAGCGTGTCGGAGCGCTTCACCGCGCCGCGCGTGCCCGATGGCGCGGATATTGTCGATGTGCTGGCGATCCAGACCGGGACGGGCGATCCCAATCAGGTGGTGATCGTCGCGGGGCATATCGACAGCCGGGTCAGCGATGTCATGGATGCGACCAGCGACGCGCCGGGCGCGAACGACAATGGATCGGGCAGCGCGCTGGTGATCGAGGCGGCGCGGGTGCTGGCGGGCGAGACGTTTGACGGGACGATCGTCTATGCGCTGCTGTCCGGCGAGGAGCAGGGGCTGCTGGGCGGCAAGTTGCTGGCGAGTACCGCCAAGGCGCGCGGCTGGCAGGTGCGGGCGATGCTGAACAACGATATTGTCGGCAACACGACCGGGCTGAACGGCCAGATCGTGGCGGACCGGGTGCGGGTATTTTCCGAAGGGATACGATCGTCCGAGGATGGCAAGGCGGGGCTGACCCGGCGCGGCATCGGCGGCGAGGATGACGGGCCTTCGCGGGCGCTGGCCAAGGCGATCGACGGGATTGCGGAGGCCAATCCGCAGATCGGGCTGGACGTGTTTGCGGTGCGGCGGCCCGACCGTTTCGGGCGCGGTGGCGATCATACCCCGTTGCTGGAGGCGGGCTATCCGGCGGTGCGTTTTTCGGTGGGGATCGAGAATTACGACCGGCAGCATCAGGATTTGCGGGTCGAGGGCGGGCGCGATTATGGCGACACGGTTGTCGGCATGGATTTTCCCTATCTGGCGAAGGTGACGGCGCTGAATGTCGCGGCGTTGCGTGTCCTGGCAAGCGCACCGGCGGCGCCGGCGAGCGTGTCGCTGGATGGCGCGCTGTCGATGGATACGCGGGTGTTCTGGGACGCAGTGGCGGGGGCGGCGGCCTATCGCGTCTATTGGCGGCGGGCGGATGCGCAGGACTGGACGGATAGCCGGCTGGTGACCGGGGCGACCGAATTGCTGCTGAAAGATGTGGTGGTGGACGATCATTTCATCGGCGTGGCGGCCGTGGCCAAGGATGGAAGCGAGAGCATCGTGACGTTCGGCGGGATGGCGCCGCGCAAATAGGGGCGCGCCTGTCGCCGCCCCGGCAAGGGGAGGGCGATGGAGACTTCGCATGACGAATGGCTGGACCAGCAAGAGCAGACGCAGGCGAGGATGTTGCGGCAGCTGAAGGAGGCTGGCCGCGAACGCATAAGCCGTGAATGGGACTGGCTGGCGCGGCCGGGGCAGAAGGCGCCGGGGGGCGATTGGCGTATCTGGCTGATGATGGCCGGGCGCGGTTTTGGCAAGACGCGGGCCGGGGCCGAATGGGTGCGGGGCATTGCGGAGGCCCAACCCGGCGCGCGGATCGCGCTGGTCGGCGCGACGCTGGGCGAGGCGCGGCGGGTGATGGTGGAAGGGGCGTCCGGATTGCTGGCGGTCGCGCCCTGGTGGTGCCGCCCGGTCTTTGCCCCGGCGCTGCGCAAGCTGACATGGCCCAATGGCGCGGTGGCGACCCTGTTCGGCGCGGCCGAGCCGGAAAGTCTGCGCGGGCCGCAGTTCAGCCATGGCTGGGCCGACGAGATCGCCAAATGGCCCTTTGCACTGGGCGCCTGGGATAATCTGATGATGGCGATGCGGCTGGGGAAAAGTCCGCGCGTCATGGCGACGACGACGCCGCGCCCGGTGGCGCTGGTGCGGCGGCTGGTGGCGGACGGGGATGTCATCGTCACGCGGGGCCGGACGGCGGACAATCGCGCGAACCTGGCCGAGGGCTTTGTCGAGGCGATGGAGCGCAGCTATGGCGGCACGCGGCTGGGGCGGCAGGAACTGGACGGCGAGCTGATCGAGGAGGTGGAGGGTGCGCTCTGGTCGCGCGACCTGATCGAACGATGCCGGGTGGCGCATGTGCCCGGCGCAGGCGGCGGGGCGGCGCTGCATCGGGTGGTGGTGGCGGTCGATCCGCCTGCGTCCGCCCATGGCGATGCGTGCGGAATCGTGGTGGCGGGCGTGAGTGGTGACGGGCGCGCCTATGTGATTGCCGATGCGAGCGTCGAGGGCTGCTCACCCGAACAATGGGCGCGCGCGGTGGCTGCGGCGGCGCTGGTGCATGGCGCTGACAAGGTGGTGGCCGAAGCGAATAATGGCGGGGCGATGGTGGAAAGCGTGCTGCGCGCGGCGGACGCCATGCTGCCGGTGAAGCTGGTCCATGCCTCGCGCGGCAAAGTGGCGCGGGCGGAACCCGTGGCGGCCCTGTACGAAGCCGGGCGGGTGGCGCATCGCGGGGCGTTTGCGCGGCTGGAGGATGAGATGTGCGGCTTGCTGGCCGGGGGCGGCTATGTGGGGCCGGGCCGATCGCCCGATCGCGCCGACGCGCTGGTATGGGCGCTGACCGAACTGATGCTGGGACGGCGGGGCGAGGCGCGGGTGCGGGGGTTGTGAGGGGAACCCCGTGGTGCCGTCGGTCGTTTCGGGACGATCGGATTTGAAGTGGAGATTTGGTGATGAAGATGGTGACGATGCTCGGCGCGCTGGTCGGGGCGACGCTGGTGGCTACCCCGGTGATGGCGGTGACGCTGAGCGCGAAGGAGCGGGCGCGGGTGGCGAGGGCGGCACCGCGCGATCGCGACGATGTGCGCTATTGCCTGATCCAGGGGAAGAAGGGGCGCGACAAGGGCACCGTGATCGGCGCGGCTGGCGGTGCTGGCGTCGGGCTGGTCGCCGGTGGTGGCCTGGGCGAAACGCTGCTGGGCGCGGGCGCCGGGGCGCTGGCGGGCCGGGTGATCGGCAAGAGCGAGGGGACGAACTCGACCTGCGACCGGGTGTTGCGGCGTAATCCTTGATTTATCTTTGAGCAGGGCCGGTCGATTCCCGGTCCCGCCACCTGACCCATGATTGCACCATGGTCTTGACCGGATGACCGGCCGCGTCGATTGCTGGCAGGTATCGTTGCCCCATGGCGACAAGGCAGGACTGGTCGTCATATTTGCGGTTGCCAGATGACTTTTCGATGCGACAGGATGTTGGCCGTCCTGTCGCATCGACTTCTGTCATATATTCACTGGTCAGATCGGTGGGGCGGGTCGTTCCTGTGATGGGGGGATTGCCATCGACAGCCAAAGGCGTGGTTCCGCCGAAGTCGCTATGAAATGACGAGGGAGCCGGTTCCCACATTACGCGCATTTTCGGGACGGTCAGTGGGCGGCCATCACGACGTTGTACGGCCAATATCCAGCCCATTTTGGACATTATGAGTTTGCAGCTGGCAACGGCGATTTCGCGGCCACCGACAATATCGGTCGGCGAGCAATCGATCTGATCGGTGTCACCGCGTCTGACGATTGCGACGATGGCTTCGCCAGTGGCGTCCGCCCGCAGCGACACGAGCGCATAGTCCTGCGCTGTTGGCAGGGCGATGGGGATGATTTCCCGCTTTGCCGGTGCTGGTGGAAGCTGCGTCGCGTCGGTCAGAGCGAGTAGGCTAAGTGCGTGATGCCACATCAGCGGATGTTCGATCGTGGTGACTGAATTGTAAAGGGGATGGCTTCACTTCGACCTTTTCGGGTCAGGTTAGGTCGAGAAATGGCAGTGTGCGGTTTCTCGACTTCGCTCGAAACGAACGGAGGTTGGGGGAGCAAACGAGAGCCATTCCGGTTTGACTTGAGGGTCGGGCGCTCTCCCTCTCGCAGCTTTGGCAGGCGGCTTTGCTGCCAGCCTTCGCTTCAGGTTTAGCGCGATTTCCGAGTCATCGGAATTCTATCTGATTGGAAATCGCTTTGGCCCTCTCCCCGTCGGGGTGAGGGTTTTTTGTTGTGCGGGAGGCAAGCATGAAATTCTTTGGGATGAAGGCCGTGCAGGCGGATGCGCGGCCGGTGCTGGCGCGCGCCTGGGGGACGGGTGCGGTGGCGCTGGGCGAGTGGCCCGCCAGCTATGAGGCGCAGGTGCGTGGCGGCGTGATCGGCAATCCGGTGGCGCAGCGGGCGATGCGGCTGGTGTCGGAAGGGGCGGGGGCGACTGCGCTGAAAGCCTCTGGCGTGGAGGATGGGGCGCGGGTGCTGGCGCTGGTGGCGCGGGCGTCGGCGGGGCAGGGGCTGGTGGAGACGCTGGCCTGCCACCTGTTGCTGCATGGCAATGCCTATGTGCAGGTGATCGGCGGGGCGGACGGGATGCCGGCCGAACTGTTCGCGCTGCGCCCTGAGCGGGTGTCGGTGGAAGCCGATGCGCGGGGGTGGCCCGCGGCCTATCTCTATCGCGTCGGGGAGAGCGTGACGCGCCTGTCGCCCGAAGATGGCGCGGGGCGGACCACGGTGCTGCACCTGAAAAGCCTGCATCCGCTGGACGATCATTATGGATTGGGCTGTGTCGGCGCGGCGGCGGGGGCGGTGGCGATCCACAATAGCGCGACGGTGTGGAACAAGGCGCTGCTGGACAATGCGGCGCGGCCCAGCGGGGCGATGGTTTATGATCCGGGGGACGGATCGGTCATGGCGCCCGACCAGTATGAGCGGGTGAAGCGCGAGATGGAGATCGCCTTTGCGGGCGCGGCCAATGCCGGGCGGCCCATGCTGCTGGAGGGCGGGCTGAGCTGGAAGGCGCTGAGCCTGACCCCGGCGGAGATGGATTTTGTGGGGCTGAAGGCGGCGGCGGCGCGGGAGATTGCGCTGGCCTTTGGCGTGCCGCCGATGCTGATGGGGCTGCCCGGCGACAATAGCTACGCCAATTATCGCGAGGCGAACAAGGCGCTGTGGCGGCAGACGATATTGCCGCTGGTGCGCAAGATCGGCGCCGGGCTGGGGCAGGGGCTTAGCGGCTGGTGGCCGGGTCTGCGGATCGAGCCGGACCTGGATGGCATCGCGGCGCTGAGCGACGAGCGGGCGGCACTGTGGGAGCGGGTCGCGGGGGCGGACTTCCTGTCGGCGGAGGAGAAAAAGGGGCTGTTGGGGTTGTGAGGCGGGCTGGGGTTCCCTCGCTCCCAACTGCGCCCAGGGGGCGAGGGGATTGGAGGGCGCGATGAAACAGGATGGCGAGATGCTGGCGCGGTTGGTGGCGCAGGCGGAAGGCGGGCCGGGGGCGATGGACATGGTGATGATCCGGGCGCTGGTGGAGGAGGCGAGCGAGCTGGGCGCGGGGCGGGCGCTGGAGCGGCTGGGGCTGGCCGACCGGCGGGCGGAGGGCGATGTGCGCGAGCTGCGCGAACTGCTGCGCGCCTGGCGCGACGCGAAGAAGGCGGCGCGCGGGGCGGTGATCGGCTGGCTGGTGCGGATCGCGCTGGCGCTGGTGCTGCTGGGGATTGCGGTCAAGACCGGGCTGATCGGGTTGGTGCGGGCGTGAGTGGCGATGGGGCGCTGGGGGCTTCTCGACTTCGCTCGAAGCGAACGGAGGGGGGGAATGAGGGCGACGTCCGCTTTGCCGGTTATGCGGCGATTTTCGACCGGGTGGACCGGGGCGGGGATGTGGTGCGGGCGGGGGCGTTCGGTGGCGTGCGCGCGGCGGGGGTGCCGTTGCTGTGGCAGCATGGGCCGGGGCAGGTGATCGGCGCGATCGAGCGGCTGGAGGAGGATGCGCGCGGGTTGCGGGTGATCGGCCGGGTGTCGGCGCGGACGGCGGCCGGGCGAGAGGCGGCGGCGGGGCTGAAGGCTGGGGCGCTGGATGGCCTGTCGTTCGGGTATCGCGTGCGGGAGGCACGCGGCGGTGGAGCAGGTTTGGGGCCGCGCGAATTGCTGGCGCTGGAGCTGGTGGAGGTGAGTCTGGTGACGCATCCGATGCAGGATCGGGCGCGGGTGCATAAGGTGGAGGGATTTACGCCAACGCGCGCCCCCTCATCCAACTTCGCCTAGCCAGCAAGCTGGCAAGGCTTCGTATCCTTCTCCCCCGTGGGGAGAAGGTTTTTGTGGGGTCTATATCCCTAGCCATTCCAGATCGCCGGGCAGATCATCGGCGCTATAGTCGAGTTGGAGGACGCGGCGGTGGCGGGGATTGGCGGCGGCGTCTGAGGCGTGAAGGATGGGCGTGGCGTAGAGCCAGATGTCGCCGCGCGACGCGAGGCAGGCGACGGTGCCGCAGCGATCGACCATTGCCGGGACATCACTTTCCGCGATGCGGCCATGGCGGTGGGAGCCGGGGGCGATAAGCAGCGGCGCATTGTCGGGATCGACGGGATCGAGATGGACGCGCAACGTGACCATGCGGTCGAGCAAGGGTTGCGGTGGGGCGACATGGTGCAGGCCAGACTTTATGGTCCAGGGACCAAAGCCAGCTGTTTCTATCCTTTCGCGCACGGCGATAGTGCGGTCCTGATGCCAGCCGAGCGCCCAATTGGTGGTTTGGCTTTTATCGAAGAGGATGGCGCGGACGGGTTTTGCGGCTTGGCCCAAATGGGCGGCGGCATGGCTGCCGATGGATCCGGTCGACGCGAGGAGTGGCGCCAGTTCTGCAAGAGCTGTCAGGCGTTGGCCAGGACGGTCTGTTGGTAGCGGCGCGAGGGCGGCTTCGATGGCGACGAGGGTGAGCGGGTCGAGGGCTGCGGGAATATGTTGCGCGCCGTCGATGGCTAGGGTCAGGGGCATGGGACTTTATGGTGCGACGCATTGCGCGAAGCAAGCGGCGCGCGCCCCCTCATCCAACTGCGCCTAGCCAGCAAGCTGGCAAGGCTTCGTATCCTTCTCTCCCGTGGGGAGAAGGTTTGTTTTTTTCAGGGCGTTCCCATCCGGGGCTGCCCTTTTTTGTGTTTTCTAGCGGGAGAATGACATGACGGACGGCGTGACGGATGCTCTGGAGGGGAGCTTTGATGTGGTGCTTCAGGGGGAGCGGATTGCGGCTTTGGAGGCGGATTTGAGCGCGATGCGGGTGGCTATGCAGCGGCCTGCATTGGATGGGGTGAAGGGCGGGGCGCCAGGAAATTTTGGTGATCCGGCCCGTAGCGCTTTTGTCGATCGCTATTTGCGGCAGGGGCAGGAAGCGGGGGTGGAGCTCAAGAGCTTTTCCGGGGCTTCGGGCGCGAGCGGGGGGTATGCGGTGCCGCGCGAGATTGATCAGCTGATCGATGCGACGCTGAAAGGCATTTCGCCCATTCGCGCCATTGCCAATGTCGTGCGGACCGGGACGGCGGGCTATCGCAAGCTGGTGAGTGCGGGCGGGATCGTGTCGGGATGGGCCAGCGAGACGGGGGCGCGGGGCGAGACGGGGACGCCGAGCTTCAACGAGATCGCGCCGCCATCGGGCGAATTGTTCGCCAATCCGGCGGCGAGCCAGGCGATGCTGGACGATGCGCAGTTCGATGTCGAAGGCTGGCTGGCGGGCGAGATTGCCCGTGAATTTGCGGTGGCGGAGGGCGCAGCCTTCATCACCGGCAATGGCACGAACAAGCCCAAGGGCTTCCTGACCTATACGACGACCAATGAGGCGGACAGCGTGCGGGCGTTCGGATCGCTGCAATATGTCGCGTCGGGCGCGGCGGGGGCTTTTGCCGCGTCCAACCCGCAGGACAGGTTGATCGACCTGGTGCAGAGCCTGCGCGCGCCCTACCGGCAAGGGGCGAGCTTTGTCATGAACAGCGCGACGCTGAGCGCCATTCGCAAGATGAAAACCAGCGATGGCGCATTTTTGTGGCAGCCGTCGATGAGCGCTGGCCAGCCTGCGACGCTGCTGGGCTATCCGGTGGTCGAGGCCGAGGATATGCCGGACATCAGCGCGGGCAGCCTGTCGATCGCGTTTGGCAATTTCCAGGCGGGCTATGTGATTGCCGAGCGCAGCGACACCAGCATCCTGCGCGATCCGTTCAGCAACAAGCCGTTCGTGCATTTCTACGCGGTCAAGCGGATCGGCGGGGCCGTGGCGAATAGCGAGGCGATTAAATTGATGAAGTTTGCGGCGTCTTGACGGGCGAGGGGGCTGGCGTTGTGCCCCCTCATCCAACTTCGCCTAACTGGCTGTGCCAGTAAGGCTGCGTATCCTTCTCCCCCAAGGGGAGAAGGTTTTTAGGGGGGAGGCATTTGGCCTTCCCCCTTTTTTGTTTGGGGGGAGCAAGCGGCGATGAGCCTGTATCTGAAGGATGCCGACAGCAGCATCGATCATGGGATCGACTGGTCCGCCCATCTGGCGGGGCAGAGCATCGCCGCCAGCCTGTGGAGCGTGGCGCCGGTCGAAGCGGGCGGATTGAGCGTGGAGGCTTCCGCGTTCGAGGGCTTGCGGACCAGCGCGCGGGTGAGCGGCGGGCTGATCGGGCGGCTCTATCGACTGACGAACCGGGTCACTTTGTCCGACGGGCAGGTGGACGCGCGGTCGGTGACATTTCGGGTGGAGGAATGCTGATGCTGGCGCAGGATGAGAGCGGGACGCTGGCGGCGTCGCTGGCCGAGTTGAAGGCCTATTTGCGGATCGAGACGAGTGGCGAGGACGGGGTGCTGGCCGGGTTGCTGCGCAGCGCGTCGGCCCTGTGCGAGCAATTTGTCGGGCAGTGGCTGATCCTGCGGGGCGCGCAGGAGATGGTGGGGGGCGATGGGAGCTGGCAGCGGCTGACGGCGCGGCCCGTGGTGGGAATCGAGAGCGTCGAGGCGGTGGAGGCGGATGGCATGGCGGTCGCCCTGCCGGTCGATGGCTATGCGATCGACATCGATGCGACCGGCGAGGGGTGGGTGCGATCGACGCGCGCGGGCGACGGGCGGCGATTGCTGGTGCGCTATTCGGCGGGCATGGCGAGCGAGATGAACGGCCTGCCCGAAGCATTGCGCCAGGGGATCGTGCGGCTGGCGGCGGAGCATTTTTCCGCGCGCGGGACGGAAGGGGCGGCGCCCCCCGCCGTGGTGAGCGCGCTGTGGCGGCCATGGCGGCGGATGCGGTTGCGATGAGGGCGGCGCTGGCGCGGATGGTGGCGCAGCGGGCGGCGCGGCGACGGGCGGCGGTGGCGGCGGCGCTGGATGAGGCGGGGCTGGACGTCAGCATCGAGGGCGAACTGGTGCGGGCGTCCGGGCGCGGCCTGGTGGCGCGCTGGTGGCGGGAACTGGCGCTGCGGGAAGCGGGGAGGGGCGGATTATGAGCGCTGAAGTGGCGGTGCGCGCGGCGGTGATCGATGCGTTGCGGGCGGACACGCTGTTGATGGACGGGCTGAACGGCCTGTTCGACGGCGATCCGGTGCGGGCCAGCCAGCCCTATGGCGTGGTGGGCGAGTGCATCGGCGCGGACTGGGGCGGCAAGGATGTGGCGGGGCGCGAGTTGCGGCTGACGATCGGCCTGCATGACGGTGGCGAGACGCCGGCGCGGCTGGCGGGGATGATCGCGCGGATCGACCCGGTGCTGGCGGGGGTGACGGTGCGCGAGGGGTGGCGGGTGGTCACGGCACGGCTGGTGCGGTCACGGGTGGCGCGGGCGGCGCGGCAGGGCGGGGGCTGGTCGGCGGTGGTCGATTATCGGTTGCGGGCGGTGTGGGAGGGGTAGCGCGCGCGATGACGCGAACGCCGTGCCCCCTCTCAACTGCGGCTAGGCAGCAAGCTGCCAAGCCTTCGCATCTCTCCCCGGTGGGGAGAGAGGGGGTTGAGGTTGATCTGTTCTGAAAATCCTCCCCTGCAAGGGGAGGTGGCTGGCCGAAGGCCAGACGGAGGGGTGTCGCCCTAACGATAGCGGGACACCCCTCCGTCATCGCTACGCGCTGACACCTAGATTGGGGGGGGGCGTGCAATCCTGGCCGACTGCGCGTCAGCCCGGCGCGTTGTAATCCTCATATTCGCTGGTGATCTTGTCGACATATTCCGAAATCTGGTCGTCCGCGTCGGCCTGCGCTGCTTTTTCGGACATGCCGTCAGCCTTGTCCGCCGCGACGATCGCGGTGCGGAAGGCGGTTTCCTTGGCGGCGCAGGTCTTTTTCATGTCGGCCTGAAAATCGCCCAGCGTCAGCTTCTTTTCCAGGCCCGGCTGAATCTGGGCTGACAGGCATTGCGAATAGGCCTTGCGACCCATGCCGACAGGATCGGCGGGGGCGGCGGCTGCGGTTGTGACCAGCAACATAAGCGGTGCGATGAAGATCATTGAGACTCTCCTTAACCAGCGTTTTGCACGCTTTATCGGAAGAAAGGATGCGCCATGGGCGTCGAAAAGGGAAGTGCGTTTCTGTTGAAGGTTGGTGATGGCAACATTCCGGCAACATATGCCACGGTGGCGGGGATGCGCACTACGCAATTGTCCGTGAATGGCGAGGCGGTGAACATCACGTCCAAGGATTCGGGCGGGTGGCGCGAATTGCTGTCGGGCGCGGGGGTGCGATCGGTCAGCGTGTCGGCGGCGGGGCTGTTCACCGGATCGGCGGCGGAGGTGGCAATCCGCAACCATGCGCTGTCCGGCACGATCGAGGATTATGAACTGAGTTTCGAGAGCGGCGAGCGGATGCGCGGGCGCTTTCTGGTGACGCGGCTCGACTATGCCGGGGACTATAATGGCGAGCGCAATTATGCGCTGAGCCTGGAAAGCTCCGGCGCGGTGGTGTCGGAATGAGCGGGGCTAAGGCGGAGCGCCCAAATCCCGAACGGGGCGAGGCGGCGCTGGCGATTGGCGGCGACATGCTGGCGTTGCGGCCAAGCTTTGCGGCGCTGGTGGCGGCGGAGGCGGAACTGGGGCCGCTGTTCGCGCTGGTGGAGCGGGCGGTGGACGGCAAGCTGTCGCTGGGCGATCTGGTGGCATTGTTCTGGCATTGCCTGGTCGATCGCGACCGGATGGATCGCGATGCGCTGGGCGAGGCGATCCTGGCGGTGGGACTGGCCAAGGTGACGCCGGTGCTCAAGGCCATTTTGCAGCAGATATTGGCGGGCAAATGACGCGCTTTGCGCAAGGGGCGGCGCGGCTGGCGGGGGTGGCCGGGTGGCTGCTGGGCTGGCGGCCCGATGAATTCTGGCGCGCGACGCCCGCTGAACTGGCGGCGGTGCTGGCGGCCGCGCGCGGGGACGAGGCGGTCGATGCGGGGGTGGATGGGCATGAGTTGAAGCGGTTGATGGGGGCGATGCCGGACTAGCAGCGCGGCGTGCTCCCGCCTGCGCGGGAGCACAGGCGAGAGGGCGGGACTGGGCTCCCGCCTGCGCGGGAGCACTGGGTTCAGGTGGCGGGGGCGATGCCGGATTGAGCCATTGCCGTTCGGCCCTTCGACAAGCTCAGGAGAGCGAAGTCGAAGCCGACCACTGAGCCGCAGGCGCAGTGCCTTCGCTCCGCTCAGGCTGGCCCTTCGACTTCGCTCAGGGCGAACGGAAATTGAAAGGGAGTGACCCGGATGGACGAGGAAATCGAGACGCTGGTGGTGCGGGTTCGGGCCGATACGCAGGGGTTGAGCCGGGACGTGGAGGCGATGCGGGCGGGGATTGAGGGGCCGCTGGGGGACGGGGCGGAGCGGGCCGGGCGGCGGATCGAGCAAGGGCTGCTGCGCGCGGTGCGGACGGGCAAGTTCGGTTTTGAGGATTTGCGGCGGATCGCCCTGTCCGTGCTGGACGAGATTGCGGGCAGCGCGTTGCGCGGGGCGATGGGGGGCGCTGGTGGCGGCGCTGGCGGGCTCGTCAATCTGGGGGCGTCGCTGCTGACGTCGGCATTGGGGCTGCCGGGACGGGCGACGGGCGGGCCGGTGGCGCCGGGGCGGGCCTATATGGTCGGCGAGCGCGGGCCTGAAATGTTCGTGCCGACGAGCAGCGGGCAAGTGGTGGCGCATGGCGGCGGCGCGCGCGATGTGCGGGTGAGCATTGCGGTGAATGGTCGCGGGCAGGAGAGCGAGGCGCGGCTGCTGGCGCGAAGCGCGCGGCAGGTGGCGCGGGCGGTGAAGGGGGCGCTGGGCTGATGGGGAAGCTGGACTATTGGCTGGCGGATGCGCGGCGGGGGCAGGAGACGCGCTGGATGAAGCGCTTTGCGCCGAGCCACTGGACCGTCAATTTTCCGCGCCCGATGATGGCGAGCGTGGTCACGACCGGGCCGGATGCCTTGCGGGTCGATGCGACCTTTTACGGGTCGGGCGATCTGGCGGGGCTGATCTGGGAGGCGGTGGACGGGTGGAGCCATCCCCTGCTGGCCTATGAGACGGCGCGGGATTTCAGGGCATGCGTGCTGCGGTTCCGGTGGCGAAGCGGCGGCCTGCGCACGCTGGACGAGACGCATGGGCCGACGCTGACGATCGAGGGGCGGGATTCTGAGGGCAATCCGCGCGCCTGGTATGTGCGGCTGTGGAATTATGCGAACGGTGGGCCGGAAGAGGCGGTTATCACGCTGGATTTCGCGGCGCTGGACGGCGGGTTCCTGTTGCCGGAGGAGGCCGATCCGGTGTGGGCGGGGGATGTGGACCGGATGTTCATATCGCTGGTGCCGCCCGATTATGATGCGGGGGACACGCCCTTTGCCAGCGGCGTCGAGGGCTGGGCCGAACTGTCCGACATGGCGTGCGACGGGGCGGGTTCCGTGCTGGCCATTGGTGACGTCATGGTGCCGGACCATGGGCTGGCGATGGCGACCGGCTATGACGACTGTTTCAACCAGACGCCCGAACGGGTGGTCGCGGCGATCCATGCGCTGGGCTATCGCGGGGCGATCAACCATTATGTGGGCATGAGCCATTATTTCCGGCTCGAACGGCCCGATCCTTCCAGCGCGGAGGGGCTGTACGTCAGTCTGACCGGAGGGGCGCTGAACGCGCCCTGCGCGGCATGGCATCGGGATTTTGCGCGCCGGGCGAAGGCGCTGGGCTTCGATGTCATTTGGTCGCTATCCTATGAACTGTTCGACGCCCATTGCTGGAACGACTGGAAGCAGCGGGCGGAGAATGGCGACCCGGCGCTGACCGGCTGGGTGCCGCCATCGACATTGCTGTCGCCCGCGCATGGCGGGGCGATGGGATATGTGCAGGCCGTCGCAAGCGCCTTTGTTTCCATTGGGTTGGAAGTCGGTCTGCCGATCCTGTTTCAGGTCGGTGAGCCATGGTGGTGGGTCGTGCCGGGCGACGGGCGGATGTGCATTTATGACGATGCGGCGCGGGCGGCCTTTGGCGGCAGTCCGGTGTCGATTACGAGCATCTGGACGCCGCTGGACGAGGCGCAATGCGCTTTGCTGGATCAGGCGGGGGCGGTACTGGCGGCGTCCACCGCGGCCTTATGCGCGGCGGTGAAGGCGGTCGCGCCGGGCGCGGTGACGCATTTGCTGGCCTATCTGCCGACGATATTGGACCCGCGCGCGCCGCAGGCCAAGCGGGCGAACATGCCGCTAGGCTGGGCTTCGCCTGCCTTCGATGTGCTGCAACTGGAAGATTATGACTGGGTGACGGAGGAGCGGCCAGGGCTGACGGCGCGGGGCATAGAGCTGGCGACGGTGCGGCTGGGCTATCCCATCGAGGAGCAGCATTATTTTTCGGGCTTCGTGCTGTTGCCCGAACAGGCGGGCCAGTGGCGCGCGATTGCGGCGGCGGCGCAGGCGTCGGTGGACCGAGGGACGGCGGCGACCTTCATCTGGGCGCTGCCCCAGGCGTGCCGCGATGGCTTTACCGCGTTCAGGATCAATGGAGAGGGTGCGATGCAAGCCTTTGACGATATTGTCTTTCCGCTGGGCATAGGGCGGGAGGCAAGCCTGTCGCCGACCTTTTCGACGCAGATCGTCGAAAGCCCGTCGGGGCATGAACGGCGCAGCAGCGACTGGGCGGATGCGCGGCTGTCCTTCGACGCGGGACCGGGGGTGCGGTCCGAGGCGGACATAGCGACGCTGATCGGCTTTTTCCGGGCGCGCCGGGGCGCGGCGCGGGGGTTCCGGTTCAGCGATCCCTATGACGATCGCAGCGGCGCGCCGGGGCAGGCGCCGGGGCCGATCGACCAGAGGCTGGGCGTGGGGGACGGGGTCCAGGCCTCGTTTCAGCTGACGCGCTATTATGGCGCGGGCGAGGATGCGCAGGCGCGGATCATTACAAGGCCGGTGGCGGGGACGATCCGGGTCGCGGCGGATGGCGTGGAGCTGACCAGCGGGTGGAGCCATGCGGGAATGGGGATCATCGCCTTTGACGACGCGCCTGCCGATGGCGTGCTGCTGACCGCTGGCTTTCGCTTCGACGTGCCGGTGCGCTTTGCCGAGGATCGGCTGGACATCAACCGCGCGACCTTTGCCGCCGGGGAAGCGCCGTCGGTGCCGCTGGTGGAGATACGCGAATGGGCATGATCGAGGCGCTGGAGCAGCCGCTGGTCACGCTGGCCGTTTGCTGGCGGATCGAGCGGCGGGACGGGGTGACGATCGGGCTGACGAGCCATGATCGCGATCTGCTGATCGGCGGACTGACCTATCGCGCCGCGCCGGGGATGACGCCATCGGCGATCCGTAGCGGCATCGGGCTGGAGGGCGAGGATAGCGATCTGTCGGGGGCGCTTTCCAGCGATGCGATCAGCGAGGCGGATTTGATGGCGGGGCGCTGGGATGGCGCGGCGCTGGAAGTGTGGCTGACGCAATGGGGGGCTTTGGGAGAAGCGCCGGGCGACCTGTGGCTGTCGCTGGCGCGGGGCGAAATTGGCGCGGTGGCGCGCAAGGGGGCGGCGTTCAGCGCGGAACTGATCGGCGCGGCGGCGGTGCTGGGGGCGGCGGTTGCGCCATCGACATCGCCCGATTGTCGCGCGACCCTGGGCGACCGGGCGTGCCGGGTGGACATGGCGGCGCGGCGGCGGGTGGTGAGTGTGTCGGGTGTGGACGGGGCGGTGGTCGCCGCGACCGGGCTGACGCCTGGCGACTATGCGTTCGGGACGCTGCGCTGGCTGGGCGGGGCGAATGTCGGGCTGGTGCAGGCCGTGGCGGACAATGGAGCGGACGCGGTGACGCTGGCCGATCCGCCGGCCTTTGCGGTGGCGGCGGGGACATTGGCGCTGCTGACGGAGGGGTGCGACCGGCAGATGGCGACCTGCGCCGGGCGCTTTGGCAATGGGGTGAATTTCCGGGGCGAACCCTATCTGCCGGGGATGGATCTGCTGACCCGCTATCCCGGCGCATGAGCGTGGTGGCGCGCGCGCGGGCGCTGGTCGACGTGCCGTTCCGCCTGCATGGGCGGAGCGAGAGCGGCCTGGATTGTGTCGGGCTGGTCGCGCTGGCGCTGGGGCGGAATGCGCCCGATGCCTATGGTTTGCGCAGCGGCGATGCCGGGCGGGCCGAAGGCTGGCTGCGGGCGGCGGGATTGGTGCCGGTGGCGGGCGGCGCGCCGGGCGATGTTGCGCTGGTGCGGCCCGGTCCCCTGCAATTGCATCTGATGATCTGTGTGCCGGGCGGGTTCGTCCATGCCCATGCCGGGTTGCGCCGTGTGGTCGAGATGCCGGGGCCATCGCCCTGGCCGGTGATGGGTTGGTGGGCCTTGATATGAATGTGCGCCCGCCTGCGCGGGAGCAGGATGCGTTTTGGGAGATTTTTATGGCGACAGTGGTGCTGAGCGCGGTGGGCACGGTGATTGGCGGGCCGATCGGCGGGGCTGTCGGCGCGCTGATCGGCAATGCGATCGACCATGCGGTGCTGTTCAAGCCCAAGGGGCTGGAAGGGCCGCGCCTGAGCGAGTTACAGGTGCAGACGTCGAGTTACGGGACACAGGTGCCGCGGCTGTTCGGCACGATGCGGGTGGCGGGAACGGTGATCTGGGCGACCGATCTGCGCGAAACGAAAAGCAAGAGCGGCGGCGGCAAGGGGCGGCCGAGCGTGACCAGTTACAGCTATTCGGCGAGTTTTGCGGTCGCCTTGTCAGCGCGGGCGATCGGGTCGATCGGGCGGATATGGGCCGATGGCAATTTGCTGCGCGGGGCGGCGGGGGATTTCAAGAGCGCGCTGTCGGCATTCCGGGTGCATGACGGCGGGGCGGATCAGGCGGTCGATCCGCTGATCGCCGCGGCGCAAGGCGTGGCGGTGACTCCGGCCCATCGGGGCATGGCCTATGTCGTGTTCGAGGATCTGGCGCTGGAGGACTATGGCAATCGTATCCCGTCGCTGACGTTCGAGGTGGTAGCGGATGCGCAAGCCGTGGCGATCGAGGCGATCGCGGCGGCGGTGAGTGACGGGCGGATTGGTGGGGCCGGGCTGGCCAGTGTCGAGGGCTATGCCGCGAGCGGGGCGGACGTGCGCGAGGCGATCACCCCGCTGGTCGAGTCGCATGGGCTGGCGTTGCAGGGGTTGCAGCTGACGGCGGCAGGCGAGAGCGCGGGCGAGATCGGCGCGGCGGCGCTGGCGGCGCGGGTCAATGGACGGACGATCGACGCGGTGGAACATGCCGGCGGGGCGGTCGATGCTGTGCCGGTGGCATTGTCGCTGCGCCATTATGATGCGGCGCGCGATTATCAGGCAGGCGTGCAGCGCGTGACGCGGCCGGGGCCGGGGCGGGCCGAGCGCGGGATCGAGCTGCCCGCGGTGCTGGCGGCGGATGCGGCGCGGGAACTGGCGGGGGCGCGGCTGGCAAGTGGCTGGACCGGGCGGGCGACGATGGTGCTGCGCTGTGGCTGGGCCGCGCTGGGGCTGGAACCGGGCGAGGTGGTGCGGGTGAGCGATGCGCCGGGGCTATGGCGGATCGAGGAGCGGGAATGGGAGGCGATGGCGGTGCGGCTGTCGCTGCGGCGGGTGCCGGGGGCTGGCGGGGTGATGCCGGGCGGCGCTTCGTCCGGCGCGATCGTGCGGCAGGTGGATGCGCCCCATGGCGTCACGAGCCTGATGCTGGCCGATCTGCCGCGACTGACCGAGGGGGTGGCCGATGCGCCGCTGGTGATCGCGGCGGCCAGTGGCGGGCCGGGGTGGCGCAGCGCGGCGCTGTTTGCGATGAGCGGAACGGGCGAGGCGATACCGATCGGCCGGAGCGCGCCGCGGGCGGTGATGGGCGTGGCGGATCATGCTCTGGCGCCTGGCAGCGTGACGATGGTGGACGGGCGCAATACGCTGGACGTGACATTGCTGGCTGCGGACATGGCATTGTTGTCTGCGGACGAGCAAGGGTTGGCGCAGGGGCGCAACCTGTGTCTGGTGGGGCGCGAACTGATCCAGTTCGGCGCGGCGGTGCAGAACGGCGAGGCGCGCTATCGCCTGAGCGATTTGCGCCGGGGGCTGCGCGGGACCGAATGGGCGATGGACGCGCATGTAGCGGGCGAACCGTTCCTGCTGATCGAGGAAGAGCGACTCGTCGATCCGCTGGCGATGCTGGGCGTGGCGGGCGAGATTGGCGGAACGGTGCAATTGTCGGCGATCGGGCTGGGCGATGTGGAGCCTGTGGTGGCCAGTGCGGCCATCACCGGCGAGGCGCTGATGCCGCCCGCGCCCGTGCATGTGCGGGCGCGGGTGGACGGTGGCGGCTGGCAGATCGGCTGGACGCGGCGCAGCCGGGCGGCATGGCGATGGAGCAGCGGGGGCGACGTGCCGCTGGGCGAGGAGAGCGAGCGCTATGCCGTGCGGGTGCTGAAGGGCGATGCCGTGGTGCGCAGCGCCGAGACGATCGCGCCCGGCTGGACCTATGATGCGGCGATGATCGCTGTGGACAGCGGCGCGGGGCATGACGGCGCGCTGAGCGTGGAGGTGCGGCAGGTCGGCACTTTTGCGACCGGGCGGGCAGCGACGGTCGCAATCGCGACCTGACGCGGAAATTCAAGCATAGGGGAGCAAGCGTGATGGACATGACGGCGCGATGGGCGATGCCGATGCTGTTTGCCGGGCAGGCGCAGAAGGAAGTTTTTCACAATGAAGCGCTGGCGCGGATCGACGCGCTGCTGCACGGCAGGGTAGAGAGTGCGGATGTCGCAACGCCGCCCGAAACGCCGACGATCGGGCAATGCTGGATCGTGGCGGCGGGCGCGACCGGGGCGTGGGCGGAGCAGGTGGGCTGCATCGCCTGCTGGAGCGAGGGTGGCTGGCGGTTCGTCGCGCCGCGTGCCGGTCTGTCGATGGATGTCGCCGACCGGGGGCATGCGCTTTTTCATGACGGCAGCCTTTGGCGCGACGCATTATTGCGGAGCGACGGGCTGTATCTGGACGGGCAGAAAGTGGTCGGCGCGCGGCAGGCCGCGATCGCGGCACCCACGGACGGGGCGACGATTGACGTTGAGGCGCGCACTACACTGGGCGCTGTCCTAGTTGCTTTAAGGACACATGGGCTGATCGAAAGCTGAGTTTGGCAGAATTTACTTTTTATTGTCATGACCTCTGGCTATTGGAGCGATAAACCTTGCGATTAGCCTCGTAGCTGGCGCTTCCAGGCGCTACTGCGTTATTTTTGCAACGGTTTCACTATTTGTGGACTTGCCATGAAACTTTCTTCCCGATACAGGGTTTCAGCAGTCCTTCGTGACACTTTTGAAAGGGGAATTCAGATGCGGAAGCTTGCCCTCGCGGCTGCTCTTGCTACCACTGCTTTGGCCACCCCGGCTATGGCACGTGACGACAGCTGGTATGTCGGCGTTGACGCCGGTGTGCTGCTGGTCGAGGACCAGGACATGACTTTCTCGGCAGTGCCTCCCGGCGGCCGTCCGGTCCCTTCGATCGATTATCATAAGGGTTATGATTTCGACGCCAACATCGGCTATGATTTCGGCGGTTTCCGTCTGGAAGCCGAAGCCGCTTACAAGCGCGCAAAGATTGACTTTGACAAGACCGGTGGCGGTTTTGGCGGCGCGGCTTCGGCCCTGTCGTTCATGCTGAACGGTTTGCTCGACTTCGGTCCCGACGATGGCCTGCAGGGCTTTGTCGGCGGCGGCGTCGGCGTTTCGCGTGGCAAGCTCGCTTCGGACATCGTCAACGACAGCGACACGGGCTTTGCCTGGCAGGCAATCGCCGGCGTTCGCTATCCGGTGACCAACAATGTCGACGTTTCGCTGAAGTATCGCTTCTTCAACCAGGACGATATCAAGCTGATCCCGGCATATCAGAGCGTCTACGGCCAGGCAGGTTCGACCGCCGACACCAAGCTGCGTACGCACAGCCTGTTGGTGGGTCTGACCTACAACTTCGGCGAACCGGCTGCTCCGCCGCCGCCTCCGCCGCCCCCGCCGCCGCCTCCCCCGCCGCCTCCTCCGCCGCCGCCTCCGCCGCCAGTGGCAGAGTGCAGCCCCGGACCGTACATCGTGTTCTTCGAATGGGACAAGTCGGACGTCACGCCTGACGCGGCCACCATTCTGGACAACGCGGTTTCGGCCTACAGCAACTGCGGCAGCGCCCAGGTCATGCTGGCGGGTTATGCGGACAAGTCGGGTTCGGCTTCGTACAACGTCGGCCTGTCGCAGCGTCGCGCTGACGCCGTCAAGGCTTACATGGCTTCGAAGGGCATCCCCGACGGCGTCATGACGACTCAGGCGTTCGGTGAATCGAACCCCCGCGTCGAAACCGCCGACGGTGTTCGCGAACTGCAGAACCGTCGCGTGGAAATCACCTACGGTCCGGGTTCGGGCATGTAAGAGACTTTTCCGTCCGCAAGGATGGAAAGCCGTTGAAGGGGCTGGTCGAAAGACCGGCCCCTTTTTCGTTCCGATCCGGGTGACGTCGGCAGCGCGGGGTCGGGCGATTGGCGTTTGCGCCATGGACCAAGCCTTGTGTGCCTGACTTAGCCGATACCGCGCGGATAGGGGGCAGGCGTGGGCTTTTCTGGTCCCGGCAGGGCCAAGGTCTTGGCCTACTGTGTGGCGCGGAAACATGTCCGTCCGTGTGACGGGCTGGGGGAGGCTGGATCAGGTTTTTAGGACTCTGCCGGGCGAAATCACAGTGACAGCCCCGTAACGATCGGCAACAAAAGCGAGGCTTCGGCGTTCGCTTTCATATTCGCCATCTCCCGGGAGTGTATCATGAAATTTACCCCTATCCTGTTCGCACTGCCGCTGGCTTTCGCCTTTTCAGCTTGCGCAACGACCGCGACACCTGCGGCTGCGCCGATGGCTGGCACCAAATTGATGGCAGCAGATGGATCGGCGCGCGGCACCGCCAGCGTTACCGAGGCGGCGGACGGGCTGCATGTGCTGGTCAAGGCGCAGGGGCTGACGCCGGGTATCCACGCCGTCCATGTGCATATGACTGGCGCCTGCACGGCACCGGATTTCACCAGTGCCGGGGGCCATTGGAACCCGACCGGGCGGCAACATGGCATGGATAATCCGGCGGGCAAGCATATGGGCGACATGCCCAACATGACGGTCGGGACGGACGGGACCGGCGCGATTGAATATGTCATCGCCGACGGGACGATCAGCAGTGGGGCGATGCCGTTGCTGGACACCGATGGCGCGGCTGTGGTGATCCATGCAAAGGCCGACGACAATGTCAGCGATCCGGCTGGCAATGCCGGCGGACGGGTCGCCTGCGGTGTCCTGAAGGCGAGTTAATGATCGGATCTTGATATTTGCATGCCCATGTCCGTGCCATGGGTTGCAAATATCAGAACCAATTCATCAGTCCGGACTGCCGGGGCCATAATCCTCGACGATCTGATAGTGTGCGCCATTGTTGCCGAGGCGGCTTTCGAACAGGGCGAAGCTGTCGATGGTGAAGGGTGGGCTGTTCAGTGCGGCGTGGGAAGCCAGGAAGGGATCGACGAGAGCGCCGCTTCGCCCGAAGCGGGCCAGGGTGATATGCGGCCAATAGGCGCGCTCTTCGGGTGGCTGACCCATGGCGACGCAGGCGCGATCGACCTTGCGATGCAGGCTGGCCAGCGGATCGCGCGGCTGGACCCCGGCCCAGAGCGTGTCGATGAGACCGCGTCGATCAAACACCCCGACGCCCGCAATTCTGGCGTCGAACGGGGCGAAGCGGATGGTGCGCAGCGCGTCGGCAATGTCGCTCGCGCGATGCCGATCGACCTCGCCGATGAAGCGCAACGTCAGATGCAACTGATCGTCGCGTTGCCAGCGGGCGCCCGCGACCCCACCCATCAGTGCAAGCAGTTGCGCGCGGTGGGCAGCCGGCGGGCGGATGGCGACGAACAGGCGATGCATGACGGGCCGACTATAGGCTTTACCGCGCGTTAGGCCAGTGCGGTTACGAGAGCGCTTGAATATCCGGCCATAAGCGCCGATAATGGAATCAGCGGCGACAATGACGCCGACGAAGGAGAATTTTCATGGCCAACTGGTCCGATCCCCGTTCCAATATTGCGGGCTTTGGCGGCAATAGCGTCGCGCGGGGCGAGACGTTCGACGCCGGTCTGCGCAGCTACATGCTGTCGGTCTATAATTATATGGCGAGCGGCGTTTTGCTGACGGGCATCGTCGCGGTGCTGTTTGCGTCGAGCGGGCTGGCCTATCAGGTGCTGGCTGGTCCCGGCATCCTGAAATATGTCATCATGTTCGCGCCTTTGGTGTTCGTGATGGTGCTGAGCTTTGGTATCAACCGACTGTCGACGGTGGCGGCGCAGGGTCTGTTCTGGGCGTATGCGGCGGTGATGGGCCTGTCGCTCTCGTCCATCTTCCTGGTCTATACCGGCACATCGATCGCCCAGACCTTCTTTGCGACGGCAGCCGCTTTCGCGGGGCTGAGCCTGTTTGGCTATACCACCAAGAAGGATCTGTCGGGCTTTGGCACCTTCCTGATCATGGGCGTGGTTGGCCTGCTGGTCGCCAGCCTTATTAACCTGTTCCTGAAATCGAGCGCGATGGACCTGGTCATCAGCTTCATCGGCGTGCTGCTGTTCGCGGGCCTGACCGCCTATGACACACAGAAGATCAAGAGCATCTACGCGCATGTCGCGGGCACGGATATGATGGGCAAGTCGGTCGTCATGGGGGCGCTGAACCTCTATCTCGATTTCATCAACATGTTCCTGTTCCTGCTGCGCTTCATGGGCAATCGCGACTGATCGGCCTGGATAGCGAGATAAAGGAAGGCCCGGCGGAGACACCTCCGCCGGGCCTTTTTGTACGAGTCTTGCGCCAATATCCGTTCGTTTCGAGCGCAGTCGAGAAATGAGGCGCGTCAGGCGCGAATGCTGCGCTGCTTGCTTCTCGACTACGCTCGAAGCGAACGGGGCGGGGGAGACTTAACCCTGATTCTGCATTGCCGCGATCAGGGCGCCGTCGATCTCCTTTTGCCGCTGATAGGCGGGGCGCGCGCGCAGGCGTTCCGCATAGGCGGTGAAGGCGGGCCGCTCCGGCACGGTGCCGAAGGACAGGCCCCAATCAATCTGAGACCCCACATAGACGTCGGCGGCGGTGAACTGGTCGCCGCAAATCCATGCCTCGCCCGCCACCGCCTGTTCGAGCGTATTCAGCACGTCGTCGAGCGAGCCATAGCCTGCGGTACGTTCGCGCCCTTCCGGCAGGACGAAGCCCATGGCGTTGTTGGTGATCGCGGCTTCGAGCGGCCCGGCCGCGAAGAAGAGCCAGCGATAATAGGCGCCGCGCGCTTGGGCTGGCGGGGCGAGGTTGGCGGCGGGGAAAGCATCGGCGAGATAGGCGCAGATGGCGGCACATTCGGTGACGATGGTACCGTTGTGGACGATCGCGGGTACCTTGCCCATCGGGTTGATCGCGAGATAGTCGGGAGCCTTCATCGTCGTCGCATAGTCGAGCAGGACGGGGTCATAGGGGACGCCAACTTCCTCCAGCATCCAACGGACGATCTGCCCGCGCGACATGGGGTTGGTGTAGAAGGTGAGGGTCATGGCATATATCCTCTGGAATGACGGCGCTTGGAACATAACGAAAACATTATCGTGTGACTAGACCGGATTGAGAGGGCCTTCGGCGGATATGTGCTATGGGTGCTGGAAGGCGCCGTCGCGCAGGAAATGCATGACCTGATCAGCGACCGGCCGCGTGTAGATCATGGCGGTGTGGGCGACGGGCATGACAATATGGTCGCTCTGCCCAGGGAGGTGGGTGGCGCGGACACTAACCTTGCCGTCGTTGGCCGCGCGAAATATCCGGTTGGATGTCATGCCGTTCATGGGCTTGTCGCCCGCAATGATTCCCACAGGATAGTCGACGGTGCCCAACGTCGCCTCGACCGCTGGGAGCCGTCGGGTCCGCAGCAGGTCGCCGGCATGGTGGAGGATCGGGCGATTCAGCCGCAGGCGATACAGAAGGTCGGCGATCTCACTGCCGCTATTGGGCGTGCCCAGCATGACGACGCGACCGAGCCGGATGGGACGATGACGGGCGATATAAGCGCGCAATATGAGGCCGCCCATGGAATGACCTACGCCATGGATGCGGGCGGCATGGGCGATTGGCGACGCTGCGAGGCGATCGTGCAGATGCTCGAGCACGCGCTCGAGCGGCCAGCGCCAACTAGGGTAACCGACATTCGCGACGATGTAGCCAGCTTCACGCAGACGACGCGCGAGCAGGGCTGTCTGGAGATGATGGCCGCCGAAGCCGTGGAGGAGGATGACGCCTTCAGTCACCGACATTCCCCTCGTCATCGAGCGGTTCATATGTCCCGGTTTGGAAGTTGCGGAGCCAAGCCGATCCGACCGCGCTGTCGATCAGGTGTAGCCAGCTATCGTCCGCGTTCAATACCTTGCCGATTGCGATATATTCCATCTTCCGGGTGTTGAGTTCTTCATCGCTTATATCGCGGTAATCCCCCCGGATGCGCCAGCCACTGTCAGCATATCGATCACCATCCTGCTCCAGTTCAGGCTCTTCGCGATAAATAAAGTATATTGGGATACCATCATCCACGACACAGCTATCGACAAGGCATCGCTCCCAATATTGTCGGATTGGTGGAGTTTCCACTACGTCGCGTTCGCCTTCATATTGAAGGTCAATAATATTATGAGGTTGAAAGCAGATGCGATCGCCAGGTTGTAACTGAGGCATGTCGCACGGAGCATTGTCCAGACGGCCCTGCCACTCCTCTGGCCCAAGTGAGTCAAGAATGACCCACATTCTTTCGGCATCATATTCGAGACCCGCTGGTGAGCCTTTTATGGTCAGTTTAACGAGATCACCTGGCCGCAAAGCCATAATCTCCTCAGCGGTCGGCAGAAAGAATGTGTATGGGGCTTCCCTATGGATCGGACGAGGATCTTCAACGGCCCAGGTACCGAAATAGCGGCGGCGCAGATTATAGAGGCGGTCATATATACGCATCGCGGGAAACTAGCCCCGATTACCGAGGTTGCAACACCAACGGAGCAATAACCACCCTCATCCAACTTCGCCTAACCGGCAGAGCCGGTAAGGCTCCATATCCTTCTCCCGCCGGCGGGAGAAGGTTCGTAAGATAAAAAGGGCGGCCTTTGCGGGCCGCCCTTTTCGTTTGCGACTGTAAGCGCGCTTATTTGGTGCCTTCCGGCGTCTTGGCCTTGCCGCCCTTCTTGCCCTTTTTGGGAGCGGCGGGGGTGATTTCGAAGGCCAGGGCCCCAACCCCGTCGGTTTCCTTCATATGGACATGGACTTCGCCGCCATGGACCAGCTTGCCGAAGAGCAGTTCCTCGGCCAGCGGCTGCTTGATCTTTTCCTGCATCAGGCGGCCCATCGGGCGGGCACCGTAGAGCTTGTCATAGCCCTTCTTGGTGAGCCAGGCCTTCGCCTCTTCGTCCAGGGTGATGTGGACGTCGCGGTCGGCCAGTTGCAGTTCGAGTTGCAGCACGAACTTGTCGATGACGCGGGCGACGATTTCGGGCGGCAGATAGCCGAACGGCACGATCGCATCGAGGCGGTTGCGGAATTCGGGGGTGAAGAGCTTTTTCACCGCGTCTTCCTGCACGTCCTCGCGCGTGAGTTCGCCAAAGCCGATGCTTTCCTTCGCCATGTCCGACGCACCGGCATTGGTGGTCATGATGAGGATGGTGTTGCGGAAATCGACCGTCTTGCCGTGATGGTCGGTCAGGCGGCCATTATCCATCACCTGCAACAGGATGTTGAACAGGTCCGGGTGCGCCTTTTCGATTTCGTCGAGCAACAGGACGCTGTGCGGTTGCTGGTCGACGGCATCGGTCAGGAGGCCGCCCTGATCATAGCCGACATAGCCCGGAGGCGCGCCGATCAGGCGGCTGACCGAGTGGCGTTCCATATATTCCGACATGTCGAAACGCTGGAGCGGGATACCGAGCAGGGTCGCAAGCTGACGCGCCACTTCCGTCTTGCCGACGCCGGTTGGGCCGGAGAAGAGATAGTTGCCGATCGGCTTGTCGGGATCACGCAGGCCCGCGCGCGACAGTTTGATCGCGCTGGACAGCACTTCGATCGCCTTGTCCTGGCCAAAGACGACGCGCTTCAGATCCGTGGTCAGCGATTCCAGAACGCTCTTGTCATCGGACGACACGGTCTTGGGCGGGATGCGGGCCATGGTCGCGATGACCTGCTCGATCTCCCTGGGCGTGATCGTCTTCTTGCGCTTGGAGGGCACGACCAGCATCTGCATCGCGCCGACTTCGTCGATCACGTCGATCGCCTTGTCGGGCAGTTTGCGGTCGTTGATGTAGCGCGCGGACAGTTCCACCGCTGCCTTGATCGCGTCCGGCGTATATTTGACGTGGTGATGCTCCTCGAACGCCGAGCGCAGGCCGGCGAGGATCTTGATCGTATCCTCGACCGAGGGCTCGTTGACGTCGATCTTCTGGAAGCGCCGGAGCAGCGCCCGGTCCTTTTCGAAATGGTTGCGGAATTCCTTGTAGGTGGTCGAGCCGATGCACCGGATCGTGCCGCCGGACAAAGCGGGCTTCAGAAGGTTCGAGGCATCCATCGCGCCGCCGCTGGTTGCGCCAGCGCCGATCACGGTGTGGATTTCGTCGATGAACAAGACGGCGTGCGGCAGCTTTTCCAGTTCGGTGACGACGGCCTTCAACCGCTCTTCAAAATCGCCGCGATAGCGGGTGCCGGCCAGCAACGCGCCCATGTCGAGCGAGTAGATGACGGCTTCCTTGAGCACGTCGGGCACTTCGCCTTCGATGATCTTGCGCGCCAGACCTTCGGCGATCGCGGTCTTGCCGACGCCGGGATCGCCGACATAGAGCGGGTTGTTCTTCGACCGGCGGCACAGGATCTGGATCGTGCGATCAACCTCCGATGCGCGGCCGATGAGGGGGTCCACCTTGCCCCGCTCCGCCTTTTCATTCAGGTTGACGGTGAACTGATCGAGGGCGCTGTCCTTTTTACCCTTGCCGTCCTGCACCTTCTTCTCCTCTTCGGCTGCCCCCTTGGTCTCCTGACGCTCAGGCGTGGGCGTACCCTTGCCGACGCCATGGCTGATGAAGCTCACGGCATCGAGACGGCTCATATCCTGCTGTTGCAGGAAATAGACGGCGTAGCTTTCACGTTCGGAAAAGAGCGCGACGAGGACGTTGGCCCCGGTCACTTCATCCTTGCCGGAGGATTGTACGTGGAGGATGGCGCGCTGGACCACGCGCTGAAAACCGCTGGTGGGGGAGGGGTCGCTCGCCCCTTCGACCTTGAGGCTGTCCAGTTCGGTATCGAGATATTGGGTGACGGCATCACCAAGCTCGCCGATTTCCACGCCGCATGCCTGCATCACCTTCGACGCATGTTCATCGTCGATCAGCGCCAGCAGAAGATGCTCCAGCGTCGCATATTCATGCTTGCGTTCCGACGCATGGGTCAGCGCATTGTGCAAGGTGGTTTCCAGAGCGGGTGCGAAAGAAGGCATGTCTGTTCTACTCCTGGCCCGATGAGAGGGCGGTATTGAACCTTATGTCGGCATTGCTCGACGCCGGATCAAGACGCGCGCCTTGACCTGCGGAATTGCCAGACTGACCGTGCCCGGTAGAACCCTTCGTCAGGGTGCGTGGGGCAAGGCGCGGGTTCATCGCTTGAATAACGCCTCGGCTATTGCCTTATGGTTAACGGCGTATTCCATTTTCGCTTCTGTCCGCGCTATTTCCGCCTTCAGGGCGGCGATGCGGGCGTCCAGTTCAGCCACGGACAAGGGGTCCAGATCCTGCATCAGCAGCCGGGCCAGTGGATCGTCAGCCCGGTGAGGGAGATCATCATCCTTGTCCATGAACGGTAATGTTGACCCTGCGGGCCACTCTGTCAATAAGGGCGCGCATTCCGCCGGTCGATTTTGGTGCGATGCAGCATGAGCAGGTTTTGGGGGGAAGCGACGATGGCCGATGGCAACCGCGTACCGGGCGAGATGATGGCGATCGCCATTCCCGTGCCCGGTGGGCCTGATGCGCTGGTGCCGCAGACGCGGCCAGTGCCGGTCCCTGGCGATGACGAGGTGCTGATCCGCGTGGCCGCCGCCGGGGTGAACCGGCCCGACGTGCTGCAACGGCAGGGCAAATATCCGCCGCCGCCCGGCGCTTCGGACATTCCGGGGCTGGAAGTATCCGGCACGATCGTGGCGGCCGGGCAGGGCGGCGAGTTGCTGATCGGGCAGCGCGTCTGTGCGCTGCTGGCCGGGGGCGGTTATGCGCAATATGCCCTGGCGCCCGCGGGGCAATGCCTGCCGGTGCCGGAGAGCTATGACCTGGTCGAGGCGGCGGCACTGCCGGAGACATTGTTTACCGTATGGACCAACCTGTTCGAGCGCGCCTATGCGGTGGGCGGCGACACGGTGCTGGTGCATGGCGGAACCAGCGGGATCGGCACCATGGCGATCCGGCTGTGCAACCTGTTCGACGTGAAGATCATCGTCACCTGCGGATCGGACGAGAAATGCGCGGCTGCCAAGGCATGGGGCGCGGACGAGGCGATCAATTACAAGACCCAGGATTATGTCGCCGAGGTTAAGCGCATCACTGGCGGGCAGGGCGTTCAGGCGGTGCTGGACATGGTGGGCGGCGACTATCTGCCGCGCAACCTGGAGTGCCTGGCCGAGGATGGGCGGCATGTGTCGATCGCGGTGCTGGGCGGGCCGAAGGCGGACGTGTTTATTCCGGCCATCATGCAGCGGCGGCTGACACTGACCGGATCGACGCTGCGGGCGCGGTCGGTGGGCTTCAAGAGCCTGGTCGCCGACGAACTGGTGCGGACGGTGTGGTCCTTCGTCGAGGACGGCAAGCTGCGCCCGGCGATGGACCAAAGGTTCGCGCTGGTGGACGCAGCCAAGGCGCATGCGCGGATGGATGCGGGGGAGCATTTCGGGAAGATCGTGCTGGTGGTTTGAGGGGGTGTGGAGCTGGCGGCGTAGGCTAAACGCGCTTCCCGCAGCATGAAGACCGTGCAGGGCGTCGTTCCTATCCCCACGTCATGCTGAACTTGTTTCAGCATCCATTTCTCGTCACAAGCGGAGGCTCATGGCGCGCGATGGATGCTGAAACAAGTTCAGCATGACGAAGTGAAATGACGCGCCTTCAATCTGTGATAGCTCCGTCCCGTGGGCGGGAGGGGAGCTGTAAAGCCCACGCAAACCGTAGCATTTCCGTCATATTCGCTTCGGAACTGTAACATTGCAGCGGTAGGGAACCGGTCCTGAGGGCATCAGTCTTTGGGGATCGCATCATGAACGCCATCACGCGCCTGCCATTTCTGGCGGACCTGCCGGAGGACGGCGCCGAGCCATTTTCCGTACCCGAACGGACGCAGGGCGAGCGCCGCCGGTTTCGCACCATCTGGATCTCCGACATCCATCTGGGCACGCGCGGATGCAATGCGGCGATGCTGATCGATTTCCTCGACAATGTGGACAGCGACACCATCTATCTGGTGGGTGACATCATTGACGGATGGCGGCTGAAGAAGCGCTTTTACTGGCCCGCCAGCCATAATGACGTGGTGTGGCGGCTGATGAAGCGGGCCAAGCGCGGCACGCGGGTCGTGTATATCCCCGGCAATCATGACGAGATGTTCCGCCAGTTCACGGGCATGAATTTCGGTGGCGTGGAAATCCGGCGCAAGGCGATCCACATGACGGCCGACGGGCGCAAGCTGCTGGTGCTGCATGGCGATGAATTCGACACGATCATGCTGGCGCATCGCTGGCTCGCCTTTGTCGGCGACGCCGCCTACACCACGCTGATGCGGCTCAATGTCGTGGTCAATGCGGTGCGGCAGCGCATGGGCCTGCCCTATTGGTCGCTCAGCAAGATGGCCAAGCACAAGGTCAAGAACGCCGTATCCTTCATTTCCCAATTTGAGGAAGTGGTCGCCCATGAAGCGGGCGCCCGGGGCGTGGATGGCGTGGTATGCGGGCATATCCACAATGCTGAAATGCGTGAGATTGCAGGCGTCGCTTATTATAATGACGGCGACTGGGTGGAAGGCTGCACCGCGCTGGTCGAGCATGAATGCGGGCGGATGGAAGTGCTGCACTGGGCCGATGAGATCGCCGCGCGGACCCAAGGGCAGCAGGGCGAACGGGCGCGGATGGCGGCTTAAGAATTCAAGCAGTCGTGCTCCCGCGAAGGCGGGAGTCCAGTCCAAACGTCTGAACTGGGTTCCCGCCTGCGCGGGAACACGCGGGATTAGGGCGAGATGACGGAGTGATCCCATGCGCATTATGATCGTCACCGATGCATGGACGCCGCAGGTCAATGGCGTGGTGCGCACGCTCCAGACGATCCGCGCGGAACTGGAGGCGATGGGGCATGAGGTTCGGGTGCTTTCGCCTGATCTGTACGGGTCCATTCCCTGCCCGACCTATCCTGAAATAAGGCTGGCGCTGGTGCGACCGGGTGTGGTGGGGCAGGCGATCGCCGCCTTCCAGCCGGAAGCTGTGCATCTGGCGACGGAAGGGCCGCTGTGCCTGGCGGCGCGGCGCTGGTGCCTGCGCAGCGGCGTGCCGTTCACCACCGCCTATCACACCCATTTCCCCGACTATGTGGCGCAGCGCACCGGGCTGCCCCCGGCCTGGTTCTGGCGCTATATCCGCTGGTTTCACGGCCCGGCGCAGGCGGTGCTGGTGTCGACCGGATCGGTGCGTGCGCAATTGCGCGCCCATGGGCTGCACAATGTATTGCCATGGGGCCGGGGCGTGGACCTGAGCGCCTTTACGCCGGACGCGCAGCCGCCCGCCCTGTTCGCCGATCTGCCCCGGCCGATCATGCTGGCGGTTGGCCGGGTGGCGGTGGAGAAGAATCTGGAAGCCTTTCTGGCGACCGATCATCCCGGCACCAAGGTGATCGTTGGCGACGGCCCGGCGCGCGCATCGCTGGAGCGGCGCTATCCCGAAGCGCTGTTCATGGGGCCATTGTTCGGCGAGACGCTGGCGGGCGCCTATGCCGGGGCCGATGTGTTCGTTTTCCCCAGCCGTACCGACACGTTCGGCCTGGTGATGATAGAGGCGCTGGCCTGCGGCACGCCGGTCGCGGCCTATCCCGTCACCGGGCCGGTCGATATTGTGACCCCCGAATGCGGCGCGCTGTCGGAGGATCTGGGGCAGGCGGTCGCCACTGCGCTGGCCTGCGACCGGGCGGCCTGTGCCGCCTATGGCCGCAGCTTTAGCTGGGAACGCAGCGCGCGCGAGTTCCTGGCGGGACTGCACACCATCGACCGGTTGGGGCTGGACAGCGCGGCCTGACGCTTTTCCTTGCTCGAACGGGCATGATCGACTATCTCCAGACGGTCGCGGCCGCCCTGCTTGGGCGGCCCTTATCGTTTTTGTGCCGGAGAATGTTCCCGTGTCCCAGCCACTCATGCCCCATGCGACCGCCAGCTGGCTGGTCGACAACAGCGCTCTGAGCTTTGAACAGATTGCGGAATTTTGCGGGCTTCACATCCTGGAAGTGCAGGCGATCGCCGATGATACCGCCAGCACCAAATATACCGGCCGTGACCCGGTGCGCGCCCACGAAATCACGATGGAAGAGATCCACAAGGGCGAACAGAATCCCGACTACAAGCTGAAGATGCTGAAAGGCCCGGAGCCTGTCCGTCGTACCAAGGGGCCGCGCTACACGCCGGTGTCCAAGCGTCAGGACAAGCCCGATGGCATCGCCTGGATCCTGCGCAATCACCCCGAAGTGTCCGATGGCGCGATCGGCAAGCTGATCGGCACCACCCGCACCACCATCGCGGCGATCCGCGACCGGACCCACTGGAACATTTCCAACATCACGCCCAAAGACCCGGTGACGCTGGGTCTGTGTTCGCAGCGCGAACTGGACGCTCTGGTGGCCAAGACCGCCAAGAAGCTGGGCATTGAGGCGCCGGCCGATTCGCGGCTGGATGGCGACCGTGCGGCGCTGATCGAGGAGCTGCGGCGCGAGCGTGACGACAATGCCCGGCGCGCTGATGAGGCGCTGCGCAGCGAGGCGGAACTGATTTCGGGCATCGCCACGATCCTTGATCCGTTCAGCAACAACAAGGGCAGCGTTTGATGCCGTAGCGTCATTGGGCGACTGACCGTAAGTCGCCGCAATGCAGCATTTTTTCAGGGCCGCGCCGGGCAATCGGCGCGGCCTTTTTGCTGAGGTTGACGCTTGCGTAAAGTGACCGTTGGCCATAGACTTCCCCCATGGAGAGCATAGAGAAAATCTGGCGGGAGCATTATCAGCACCCCACCGTATGGGAACGAACATTCCCCCCTTTGTCGATGGGTGAGATGGTCACCAGCAGCGCGCTGGCCCACCCCGATGCACCGATGATCGATTTTATGGGTCGCCGGTTCAGCTATGGTACGATGTTCGGGCAAATCCGCCGCATTGCGTGCGGTTTGCAGGCGATGGGGGTGCAGAAGGGCGACCGGGTGGGCCTGTATCTGCCCAACACGCCCCATTATGTCGCGGCCTATTATGGCGCGCTGATCGCTGGCGCGATCGTCGTCAATTTCTCCCCCCTCTATACCGCTGCCGAACTGGAACATCAGGTCGAGGATAGCGGGACGAAAATCCTGTTCACCCTGTCGGCCAAGGCGCTGCTTCCTACCGCGTTGGAAGTGCTGGAGCATAGTAGCCTGGAGAAGCTGGTTGTCGGATCGGTGGCGGAGATGCTGCCCCCGGTCAAATCCCTGCTGTTCCGCCTGTTCAAGGCGAGCGAGTCCGTGCCCTTGCCGGACGATCCGCGCGTGCTGCGCTATGACAGGCTGATCGCCAATGCGGGCGACTGTACGGTGCCCTCGATCGACCCGGAGCGGGACATCGCCCTGCTGCAATATACAGGCGGGACGACAGGCACGCCCAAGGGGGCGATGCTGACCCACCAGAATCTGACCGCCAATGCGCGACAGGCGCAGGCGATCGACCCGCACGCGAATGAGGAAGATCGCATCATCGCGGTGCTGCCCTTCTTCCATGTGTTCGCCAATACCTGCACGCTCAACCGCACCGTGATCAATGGCGGCGAGATGGTCATGCTGCCCCGTTTCGACGCAGCGCAGGTGCTGGCGGCGGTGCAGCGGGTCAAGGCGACATCGCTGCCGGGCGTGCCGACCATGTTCCAGGCGCTGCTGGATCATCCAGCGATCCGCAACATCGACTTTTCGTCGCTGCGGGCCTGTATTTCGGGCGGTGCGCCGCTGCCGCTGGAAGTGCGGCAACGGTTCGAGGCGGCGACGGGCGCCAAGCTGATCGAAGGTTATGGCCTCACCGAAACCAGCCCGATCGTCTGTTCCAATCCCTATGAGGGGCTGAACAAGACCGGGACGGTGGGACAGCCGGTGCCGGGGACGCGGGTGAAGCTGGTGGATCGCGAGGATCCGACCAGGCCGCCGCCGCCGGGCGAACCGGGCGAATTGCTGTTCGCCGGGCCGCAGATCATGAAAGGCTATTGGAACCGGCCGGATGCCGACGCCGATGTCTTTATCGGCGATTTCATCCGCACCGGCGATGTGGGCGAGATTGACGAGGATGGCTATGTCCGCATCGTCGACCGATTGAAGGACATGATCGCCGTTGGCGGCTTCAAAGTGTTTCCGAGCCAGGTCGAAGCGGTCCTCTACCATCATCCGATGGTCAAGGAAGCGCTGGTGATCGGCATCCCCGACCGTTATCGCGGCGAACAGCCCAAGGCGTTCGTGACGCTGGCCGAGGATGCGGAGATTGACGGCGCGGCATTGAAGGACTGGCTCAATCCGCAACTGGGCAAGCATGAACGGGTGTGCGAGGTCGAGGTGCGGCTGAACCTGCCCCGCACGCTGGTCGGCAAGCTATCGCGCAAGGAACTGGTCGCCGAGGAACGCGCGAAAGCGGCCGCGCGCGCTGCGGAGGCTGGAACAGCGGCCTGAGCCTTCCTATCTGCATGTCCAAGCATAGCCCCTGCCACCGTTCGGACGAATGGCGGCGGGGGCAAATCAGGTTTGGAAGGAATAATCATGGCGCAGGAAATCGCGACGCTGGCAGGTGGATGCTTCTGGTGCACCGAGGCGGTGTATCAGAATCTGAAAGGCGTGAGCGCTGTCGAGAGCGGCTATATTGGCGGGGAGCGGCCCAACCCGACCTATGAACAGGTCTGTTCCGGCACCACCGGCCATGCCGAGGCGATCCGCATCAGTTTCGATCCCGACGTGATCAGCTATGCCGACCTGCTCGACATTTTCTTTGCGACGCATAACCCGACGACGCTGAACCGGCAGGGCAATGATGTCGGCACCCAGTATCGATCCGCCATCTTCCCCCATTCGCCGCAGCAGGAGGCCGAGGCGAAGGCCGCGATCGGCCGGGCGCAGCCGGACCATGCCGACGCAATCGTCACCACGATCGAGCCGGACGGCCCCTGGTATCCGGCGGAGGATTATCATCAGCAATATTGGGACCGGGTGGGCGACCGCAATCCCTATTGCATGGCGGTGATCCCGCCCAAGCTCGCGAAGCTGCGCAAGGGCTTTGCCGAAAAGATGGACGCCTGATTTTCCGCGACGTGCTTTACCGCATTTTGTAGCCAGCTTAGGCTATGGTTAAGATGGGCTATGCCAGTAGGGCGGCGAACCACGTCGGGGGACAGAAGATGAACAAGATGATGATGCTGGCCGCGCCGCTGATGCTGCTGGCTCTGCCCGGCTGTATTGCCAAGACGGCGCTGGACATCGCCACCATGCCGGTGCGCGCGGGGGCGCAGGCGGCGGACTGGGCGACGACCAGCCAGGACGAGGCCGACCGCAATTATGGTCGCAAGATGCGCGAGCAGGAAGCGCGTGATGGCAAGGCGCGCAAGAAGGCGGACAAGGAACGCCGCCGCCAGTGCAGGGATGCTGGCTACGACAATTGCGATTAAACAACGACTTTCGACTGCAATCCCGACCCCCGCAGGTGGAATTGCGCCGCTCTAAGCCGCCGCGCGTTTCAGCCGGTCGTTGATCGCCGCGCCTATCCCGCTTTCGGGGATGGGGGCGACGGCGATGCGCTGCTGCGCGCTCGCGTCGGCGATGTGCAGCGCGGCGAAGAGATTGGCGGCCGCCTCCCGGACGTCCGCCTCCGGGCTGAGATTGATGTGGCAGGGCATCAGGCCGAAGCCGATCAGATATTCGTCCCGCTCCGCCCGCATGGCGTCGAGCCGTACCGGCTTGGACGGCGCATAATGGCTTTCTAACTGGCCCGGCGCTTCGATCTTCGTTTCGCCCTTGCCGATCAGGACGGGCAGGCCGGTCGCTTCCTCCAGCATCGCCGCCGTCACTGAACCGGGGCGCAGCAGCCGCACATGATCATGCTCCGGCGCGGCGATGGTCGATTCCACGCCCTCGCTGGTTGGCCCTTCATCCAGTATCAAGCGCACCCGGCCATTGAGGCTGGCCAGCACATGCTCGGCCCGTGTCGGGCTGATCGACCCGCTGCGATTGGCCGATGGCGCGGCAAGGGGCCGTCCGCTTTCGCGGATCAGCGCGCGCATCGCGGGGTGCGCTGGCAAGCGCAGCGCCACGGTCGGCAGCCCCGCCATCACCAGCGGGGAGAGGCCGCTGTCGGCCCGGACCGGCAGCACCAGCGTCAACGGTCCCGGCCAGAACCGATCCGCCAGACTGTTGGCGACGGGCGAGAAATCCGCCAGCCGCTGCGCCATCGCCCGGTCGGCGACATGGACGATCAGCGGATTGAAACTCGGTCGCCCCTTGGCGCTGTAGATGGCGGCGACGGCGTGGCTGTCGGTTGCATCGGCGGCCAGGCCATAGACGGTTTCGGTGGGCACCGCGACTGGCTCACCAGCGCGGATCAGCAACGCCGCCTCGCGCAGGGATTCTGCGCCGTAGCGGCAGGATCGGGTGGAATAGGCTGGATTTGGGATGGTCACGGCCCCCGCGATATAGACGGCGAACCGACCGAGTAAAAGGCCATTGCGTCAGTCGCATGACATGGGCTGACGAGAGGAGCCGATGCGAGGCGCGCCATGGCTTGCCGCGATGTCGCTCGCCCGGTAAGTCCCCGCCATGACCGACGATCTCCTCATCCGCATTGCCGAGGCGCTGGAACGGCTCGCGCCGCCGCCCGCGCCGTCCGCCGATCTTGCCGCGTCGCCTGCTTATGTATGGGACGGTCGGGCCATCCGGGCGGTGGAGGCATTCGCGCCGGTGGATTACGACCTGCTGACCGGGATCGACGCGCAAAAGGGTGCCCTGCTCGACAATAGCCGCCGTCATGCGGCGGGCCACGCGGCGCATGACGTGCTGCTCTGGGGCGCGCGCGGGACGGGCAAGTCGGCGGTGGTGGCGTCCGTCGTCGGCCAGTTGCAGCGGGAGGGCCGGGACATAGCCCTGCTGCAATGCGCGATCGACGAACTGGCGAGCCTGCCCACGCTTTTCTCTTTGCTGCGCGGCACGAACCGGCCCTTCATCCTGTTCCTCGACGATCTGGGCTTTGACGAAGGGGTGGGCGACGCCCGGTCGCTGCGATCCTTGTTGCAGGGGGGCACGGCGGCGCGTCCTGCCAATGTGCGGCTCTATGTGACGTCCAACCGCCGCCATATCGTGCCCCGGCATCTGTCGGAGCAGGATGACCCGATCAATCCGCGCGACGTGGTGGATGACCGGATGGCGCTGTCTGATCGGTTCGGTTTGAGCCTGGGCTTCCATGCGCTCGATCAGGACGCCTATGTCGCGATCGTGCGCGGCTATGCCGACAAGCTTGGCATCGGCTTCAATCCGATGGAGGCGGTCCAATGGTCGACCCAGCGCGGCAGCCGGTCGGGGCGGGTGGCATGGCAATATGTCGTCGAACTGGCGGGGCGCAACGGGTTGAAAGTCTAGCGGCAAAACCATCCTCCCCTTGCAGGGGAGGTGGCTGGCCGCAGGCCAGATGGAGGGGTGTTGAGCTATCGAGAGGGTGACACCCCTCCGTCATCGCTACGCGCTGACACCTCCCCTGCAAGGGGAGGATGAAGAACATCACACTCCCGCCTGCGCGGGAGTATGCGAGCCTTACATCACTTCCCTTTCGTCACCCGCCACACCACGCCGCCGACATCGTCGCTGACCAGCAGCGCGCCTTTGGCGTCGGCGGTCACGTCGACCGGGCGGCCATGGGCCTTGCCATCCTGGTCGAGGAAGCCGGTCAGCACATCGACCGGCTTGGCCTTGCCCGCCTCGCCATCGGTGAAGCCGACAAACACCACCTTATATCCTGCGGCAGGCTTGCGGTTCCAGCTGCCATGCAGGCCGACGAACGCGCCGTCGGTATAGGGCGCGCCCAGCGTCACCTTGTCAGCGAAGGTCAGACCCAGCGCGGCGACATGATTGCCCAGCGCATAATCGGGCCGCTTGGTATATTCGCGGATTTCCGGGCGCTGCGGCTGGACACGACGATCCTCATACCCGCCCCAATAATTCCACGGCCAGCCATAGAAGCCGCCAAATTCGATCCGCGCCAGATAGTCGGGCACCAGGTCGCTGCCCAGCATGTCGCGTTCATTCACTACGCCCCACAGCGCGCCGCTCTTCGGTTCAAACGCCAGGCCCACCGGATTGCGCAGGCCCGACGCCCAGATGCGATAATCGCTGGTCCTGGGATTGACCTCCAGCACCGCTGCGCGATTGGCTTCCGTTTCCAGCCCGTTTTCGCCGATATTGCTGTTGGACCCGACGCCGACATAGAGCATCCCTTCGGGGCTGACGGTCAGGCTGCGCGTCCAGTGCATGTTGGGCGCCTGCGCGGGCAGGTTCAATATCTTGCGGCCCGGTGCGCTGATCCTGGTATCGCCCGGCTTGTAGGGGAAGGCCATCAGCGCGTCCGTGTTGGCCACGAACAGCGTATTGCCCAGCAACGCCATGCCATAGGGCGAATTCAACCCGGTCAGGAAAGCTGTCCTGGTTTCGGCCCGCCCGTCGCCATCGGCGTCGCGCAGCAGCGAGATGCGGTTTGGCGATGGATCGCCAGCGCCCGCCTTGTTCATCAAATAATTCATCACCCGGTTGACGATGCCGCCGGTCGGGCGGGGCGGGCTGTTGGTTTCGGCCACCAGCACATCGCCATTGGGCAGGCGCAGCATGGAGCGGGGATGGGACAGTCCGTCGGCAAAACGGGCGACGGCCAGCCCCTTGGCGGGCACCGGCGCTTCGCCTGCGGTCCAGGGCTTTACTTCGGCGATATTGACCGTCGGGATCATCTCGCTGCGCGGTCCGGTGAATACCGGTTCGCGCCCCGTGTCCGCGCCGGGTGGCAACTGGGCCGTGTCCCCTTGCGCAAGATAGAGGAATGCGCCGCCGGCCAGCGTGAGGACGACGAGGGGGAGGGCGATCAGATGCTTGTTCATCCCCCACATCTATGTCGCCGTGCCGCATCGGGCAAGGTGGATGGGCGGCAGTTTCGACGCTTATTTGCGCCGGTCGCGCAGCCACAACAGCACGGCGATCAGCACGCCAGCGGCAACGCCCGCCAGCAGGCCGATGCTGGGCTGGCCCATCATCCCGCCAGTGATCGCCCCCCCCAGGATGAGGAGGGCGATGATTGCGCCCGCGCCAGTCGGTTCTTTCCTGTCATTGCTCATGCGCAGCCCCTTGCCATGGACGATGCGACAAGGCCAGCGGCTTTGCTGTCACAGGGCCGCTGGCGTCGTTTCGGGACTGGCCGTGCCGTTGCGGGATGTTTGTCCCATCGTGGGACTTGGCTAACGACCTGTTCACCCTCGCATCCCGCCAACCCCGTCAAAGCCTTGAAATGGCACGGGGATTGAAGAAGGGAGCGAACCAATGGGTGTCGCCGGAAATATAATGGGGGTCGCAATGCAGTTGCCATATCTTTCGGGCCGAAAGAGCTATGAGGACGCCGCCGAACTGATGGCGCTGTTCGGCGAAAATGCCGGTTATGAGGCCGCTGCCCGCGCCGACCGCAGCCTGGACGTGGGCAATCATATCCATTTTTGCCACTGGCGGCAGATCGAACGCCTGATCGTGCTGCTGACCCATGATCAGCCGCTGGGCACGATTCACTGACGGTCGACCCGCGACGGGTTTGAAGTCCTAGAGGCGCAATCCGGCGGTTTCGGGCAGTCCCGCCAATATGTTGAGATTCTGCACCGCCGCGCCCGCCGCGCCCTTGCCCAGATTGTCGAGCGCCGCGACCAGCCGCGCCTGACCGGCGGCAGCGTTGCCGAACACGAACAGTTGCAGCCGGTCGGTCGCACCAACCTGCTCCAGATCGATCTTGCCCATGGCGTCGCTGTCGGCCAGCGCGGCGACGCTCACGATCGGCGATCCGGCATAGGCCGACGCCAAAGCCGCATGGACGTCCGCCAGCGTGGGCGATCCGGGCATCGCGCGCAATTGCAACGGCACTTCCACCAGCATCCCGCGATAGGCGTTGGCGACGGCAGGTGCGAACAGGGGCGCGTGAGTCAGTCCGGAATAGCGGGTCATTTCCGGCACATGCTTGTGCGCGAGGCCAAGGCCATAGGCGCGCAGAGCGGTCGGTGCACCGTTGGCCCCTTCATATTCCGCGATCATCGCCTTGCCGCCGCCCGAATAGCCCGACGCGCCTGAGACGGTGACGGGCCAGTCGGCCGGCAGCAGACCGGCCAGCGTCAGTGGCCGCACCAGCGCCAGAAAGCCGGTCGGCCAGCAGCCCGGATTGGCGACGAAGCGGCTGGCGGCCAGCTTTTCGCGATGCCCGGGTTCCAGTTCGGGAAAGCCATAGGTCCAGCCATCCGCCACCCGATGCGCGGTCGATGCGTCGATTACGCAGGTGCGGTCATTGTCGATCAGCGCCACGGCTTCGCGCGCGGCATCGTCGGGCAGGCACAGGATCACGACGTCAGCCGCGTTCAGTGCATCGCGGCGCGCGCGCGCATCCTTTCGATCCTTCTCGTCCAGACGGATCAGCGACAATTCGGGGCGTCCGGCCAGCCGGTCGGCGATTTCGATGCCGGTGGTGCCGACGCCGCCGTCGACGAAAACCTGTGTCGTCATGCGCCGATCCTCCGCCGCGCGATGATGGGTTGGGCATGATCCCCGGCCAGCCGCGCGACCACGTCGGCCAGGGGTTCCGCGACCACCGCCATCCAGTGTGCATTGGCGTGCAGCAGGGTCTTGCCGTCGATCATGATGCCGACATGGCGGGGGAAGAAAAGGATGTCGCCACGCTGCAACACGGCCTCGCTGTCGATCGGATTGCCGATCCCTTCGCATTGCAGGTCCGTGTCGCGCGGTACGGATATGCCGCACTGGCCCAGCGCGACCTGCACCAGCCCCGAACAGTCGATGCCGCGATGCCCGCGCCCGCCCCAGACATAGGGCTGGCCCAGATAGCGCTCCGCCACGGCGACCCAATCGGCGGCGATCGTGTCGAGCGGGGTGGCATGACGGATATGGATGAAGCCTTCGGCGCAGGCGATGAAGCCATCCTCCGCCTCTCCCGAAAACAGTGCGCCGCCCGGCCAGTAATCGGCGATCGGCGCCTTGATGTCGGGCGCGCTGAACAGCGGAGCGGTGTTGACGGTGATCCGGTGGCTCACTGGTTCCAGCACGTCCAGCGCTTCCCGCCGGATATAGCCGACATAGCCGTCATGCCCGCAAAAGCCCCAGGCCCAGTCAGTCATCACGTCCAGCGCATGAAATGTCTCGCCGCGCAGCAATTCGCTAACCGCTTCGCCCGTCGCCGATGGCGCGGTCAGGATCGGCGAGCCGGGTGCGACGCAGGTGAGCGGGACGGCGCGGGCGTAATGGGCGGAAAATAACGTCCCCGCCAGCGCCAGGTCGGCCAGATCACCCCGCGCCGCATGAACGCGGCGGTCGAGCGCGACGGAACGCCCGTCGAGCTTGAAACGGGTTCTTTCAGGCGGTTCGTTCCGCGCGGGGTTGTTCGTACCTGTCATCGCGCGCGGTTCCTGCGATGAAAAGGTGAAAGGCGTCAAGAAATTCCGCCCCTTTGGTGGTCCGGGTGATAAAAATATTGCGCCGGTCGCTGACATCGCGTTCGCGGCGCAGATAGCCAAGGGCCGACAATTTGTTGAGCGCGCGGGTGATTACGGGCTTTGACACATGCAGCGCTTCGGCCAGACCCCTTACCGTATGTGGCCCGGCGGCAATATAGACGGTCAGCATCAGCGCCATCTGCCGGTTGGTCAGATCGGGCTTGCCCGACCGAACATAGTCAACAAGGGTGCGCATCCAGTGGGTCAGCGGCAGCAGGCCGGGCCGGTCGATTGCGGGCGAAAGATCGGTGGCGGGATGAGCGTTCATGTGGCCTTAACGCACGATGCACAATCCGGTTGCGTAACGGACGCTGACATTCTCTTGCAATATCAATCACGCCCGTATCGCTGCTGCAACAGTCGGAAAACCGCGCGTAATCCCAATGCTTCGCCACCCTTCGCCCGGCCCGGTTTCGCGCTCGGTCGCCAGGCGAACGTGTCCAGATGCAGCCAGGGCACATCGTCCGGCACGAAGCGTTTGAGGAAGAGTGCGGCGGTGATCGCCCCAGCAAATCCGCCTTCGCCCGCATTGTTGATGTCGGCAATGTCGGACTTCAGCATGTCGGCATAGCCATCCCACAAGGGGAGCCGCCAGGTCGGGTCGTCTACCGCCGTGCCAGCCGCCGCCATCTCCGTCGCCAGCGCATCGTCATTGGCGAACAGCGCGGGCAGATCCGGTCCCACCGCGACCCGCGCCGCGCCGGTCAGCGTGGCATAGTCGATGATGAGCTCCGGCTTTTCCTCGCCAGCGCGGGTCAGCGCGTCGCCCAGCACCAGCCTTCCTTCGGCATCGGTATTGCCGATCTCGACCGTCAGCCCCTTGCGGGTGCGCAATATGTCGCCGGGGCGGAAGGCGTTGCCGCTGATCGCATTTTCCGCCGCCGGGATCAGCAGGTGCAGCCGCACCGGCAGGCGCGCGCCCATGATCAGTTGCGCCAGCGCCAGGGCATGGGCCGCGCCGCCCATATCCTTCTTCATCAGGCGCATGCCCGACGAAGGCTTGATGTCCAGCCCGCCACTGTCGAAGCAGATGCCCTTGCCGATGATCGCGATGCGGGGTGCTGCCGGATCGCCCCATGTCAGTTCGATGAGGCGCGGCGCGAAGCTCTTGTCCGCAGCCTTGCCCACCGCGTGGATCATCGGATAGCCCTGTTCCAGGGCATCGCCGCGGGTCGTGCTGACGCTGGCGCCGAACGTCTTGCCCAGTTGCGTGACGGCGGCTTCCAGATCGGCCGGTCCCATGTCGGAGGCAGGCGTGTTGACCAGGTCGCGCACCAGCGCGATCGCCTGCGCCAGCTGCACCGTCGATTCGATCCGCGCCACGTCGCTGGTCAGCAGCACGCGGGGCGCGACGGGGTTTTCGTCCTTGCGGTAACGATCGAACCGGTAATGCGCCGTCAGCCAGCCAAGGGCCGCCGCATCGGGCGATCCTTCGGCCAGTCGATACATGCCTTCGGGCAGGGTTTCGGCGAGTTTCGCGAGGCACCAGGGGCCGGGCGCGGCCTTGTTGGCGATGCCCGCCACCACCCACCAGTCGCCTGCGGCTTCGCCCGGCACGATCGCCAGTTCGCCCGGCTTTCCCTGAAATTTCTGCGCCGCCACGATCGCGCGGACCCGATCCGGCTGGGCCGCCAGCCAATCGTCATAGCCTGCCGCCTCGACAAGGTGGATCGAACGGGCGGGCTGGTCGTTGTCGGCTTTGAGCAAGGCTGAATAATCGGTCATGGGCTCGATTTAGGAGAAAGGCGCAAGGGATGGAAAGCGCGAAATTTCATCGCCCGCATCGCACATGTCGCCCTTTCCCCATTTGCGTCCCGCGCCGCTGAGGCCTAGCTTCATCTGCATCGCAAAATGCCAAGGAGAGAGACGATGATTCATTCCGATGACCGCGGCCTCCAGGCCGCCCGCGCCCGTGCCTATGTGCTGGCGGAAAGCGGCCGTTTTGAAAATGGCCATGCCGTCGAACAGGCGCTGATCGCCGAGGGTTGGCCCAATGCAGGGCAGGCGCTGCAAAGCGACTATGCGCGCAAGGCGATCGGCGAACGCTGCCGCGCTGCGCGGGCGCACTGATGCGGCAGGGGGAACTGGCCCGGTCGGCGGGGCTTTTGGGTATCGCCGCGATGTTGCTGGTTGCTTGCAGCCCCTCGCACGAGGAGGCGGGCGGCAATGATGCGGCCAATGTCGCGGCGACCCGCTTTGCCGACAGGATGGCGGGAACGCCGCCACCGGCTCCCCCGGCCAAACCCTTCAAGCAGACGGACAAGAGCGCGCTGCTGGAATTCGCCTATGCCTATCCAGCGCAGGCGGCTGCCATCCCCGCGCTGGTCGACAAGTTCGACAAGCAATTGACGACGTCGAAGGCCGATGCGCTCAAAATGGCGAAGGATGACAGCGCGTCCGCCAAGCAGGCCGACTATCCGTTTCGCGCGCACAGCCTGGAGACGGAATGGAGCGTGTCGGCGGACACGCCGCGTTTCCTGGCGCTCCAGTCGCAAACCTATGTCTTTACCGGCGGCGCACACGGCATGACCGGCTATGACAGCCTGTTATGGGACAAGGCGCGCAGCCGCGAAACCAGTGTCAAGGCGGTGATGACCACGCCCGCCGCCTTCGCCGCCGCCATCCGCGACCGCTTCTGCGCCGAACTCGACAAGCAACGCGCGGAAAAACGCGGTGCGCCGGTGGTGCGGGACGCCGATGAATTCAGCCAGTGCATCGACCCGATGGAACAGGTGCTGGTGCTGACGTCCAAGGACGGCAAGCTGATCGACGGCGTGACCGTCGTGGTCGGCCCCTATAGCGCCGGGCCTTACGCGGAAGGGACGTATGAGGTCGCGCTGTCGGTCGATGCGGCGATGCGCAAGGCGATCAAGACGGAGTATCAGGACGGGTTTGTGGCGGGGTAAGGTGATTTGCCCTGCTTCTCATCCCCCCTCGAAGGCAGAGTTATCGCGAATGGAACTGCCCCTGCCTTCATTGTCATGCTGAACTTGTTTCAGCATCCATTTCTCGTCCCCAGCGGCGGCTTTTGGCGCATGATGGATCCTGAAATAAATTCAGGATGACGTTGGAGGAATAACGAAAAGTCATACGCAATAGTCCTCCCCTTGCAGGGGAGGATGAATGTTAAACCGGCACCCCATAGAGATCATGCTCGTCGGCATCCTCGATTGTGACGTCGATCATGTCGCCAGCCTTCCGCCCTTCGCCGACATCGCGCAAGAACACATTGCCGTCGATTTCCGGCGCGTCGGCCTGTGAGCGCGCAGTCGCGCCGATCGAGCCGTCCTCTTCGTCCGGTTCGCCCACTTCATCGACGATTACCGGCAGCACGCGGCCGACCTTGGCCGAGAGCTTGGCGGCGCTGATCGCGGCGGTCTTTTCCATGATCCGCTGATAGCGTTCTTCCTTGACCTCTTCAGGCACCGCGCCGGGCAGGGCGTTGGCCGCCGCGCCTTCGACCGGCTCGAAGCGGAACGCGCCGACACGGTCGAGTTGCGCTTCATCCAGCCAGTCGAGCAGATACTGGAAATCCGCCTCCGTCTCACCGGGGAAGCCGACCACGAAGGTCGAGCGGATGGTGATGTCCGGGCAGATGCTGCGCCATTTATGGATGCGGTCCAGCACCTTGGCTTCATTGGCCGGGCGCTTCATCGCCTTCAACACGCTGGGGGCGGCATGCTGGAAGGGAATGTCGAGATAGGGCGTCAGCAGCCCGTCGGCCATCAACGGGATGACCTGATCGACATGGGGGTAGGGGTAGACATAGTGCAGCCGTACCCAGGGCGCGCGCCCTTCGGCGGTGCGCAGCTGCCCCAGTTCGCGCGCCATGTCGGTCATGTGCGCACGCACGTCGCGGCCTTTCCACGACCGCGCCTCATGCCGCGTATCGACGCCATAGGCGGACGTATCCTGGCTGATCACCAGCAATTCCTTGGTACCCGCCGCGACCAGCTTCTCCGCCTCGCGCAGCACCGCGTCGATCCGCCGCGACACCAGATCGCCCCGGATCGAGGGGATGATGCAGAAGGAGCAGCGATGGTTGCAGCCTTCGGAAATCTTCAGATAGCTGTAATGGCGCGGCGTCAGTTTCAGCCCGCCTTCGGGCACCAGATCGACAAAGGCGTTGGGGACGGGCGGCGATGCGTCATGCACCGCGTTGACGACCTGCTCATATTGATGCGCGCCGGTGACGGCCAGCACTTGCGGGAATTTCGCGCGGATCAGGTCCGCCTCATCCCCCATGCAGCCCGTCACGATGACGCGGCCATTTTCGGCCATCGCCTCGCCAATCGCTTCCAGCGATTCCTCCTTGGCCGAATCGAGAAAGCCGCACGTATTGACCAGCACGACGTCGGCGCCGGCATAGTCGGCGGACATCTGGTAGCCGTCGGAGCGCAGCTTCGTCAGGATGCGTTCGCTGTCCACCAGGTTTTTGGGACAGCCGAGCGAAACCATGCCGATTTTCGGCGCGTCAGGAAATTTGGTTGCCATGATGGTCGCGCACATAGGGATTTTTGCGCGGAATGTCACGCAGCGCGATTGGTGCGCGCTTTCAGGCCGGCTCGCCGCCTGTCCCCAGACCCTCGCTCTCGACAATCTCGATGATCAGGTCGCCGGTCTGAAGCTGTTGCGCGCCCGGCTCCCAGAAACCGATCGGCCGATCGTCGCGATAGATGCGCACGCCAAGGCCGGTGGTGATGGCGGACAGCGGGCCGCCAATTTCCTGCGGGCTCACGAAACGCTCGTTCAGCTTCACCCGCCCGCCAGACGCCGCCAGATCGGCCATATAGTCGGCGATATGCTTGCCGCTGGTGCTGCCCGCCAGCAGCAGCCCGGCAAAGCTGACCGGGTTGATCACCGTCGTTGCGCCCGCCTGCCGCGCGGGCAGTTCATTATCCTCGTTCCGCACGACGATGCTGATCGGCAGGCGCGGGGCGAGGTGGCGGGCGGTCAGCGTGATCAGGATCGACGTATCGTCGCGCCCGGCCGATACGATCATGCTGCGCGCGCGGTGGATCGCCACATCCTTCAACGTCCGGTCGCGGGTCGAATCCCCGCACAATATATTGCACCCCTGCGCCTCGGCCAGTTCCAGCGCGGCTTCGCTACCGTCGATCACGACGATCTCACGCGGGTCGGTGCCGCGCGCCAGCAGTTCATGCACCGCTTCCTGCCCGCTGGTGCCAAAGCCGGTGACGATGATGTGATTGTGCAGATCGGCTTGTATGCGGGCCATGCGCCACCTGTAGAGGATGTTGCGGAGGAAAAGCGAATAGGCTGTGCCGAGGAAAATGAGCCACACGAACAGCCGGATCGGCGTGACGAACAGCGATTCGAACAATCGCGCTTCGGGTGTGACCGGGACAATGTCGCCATAGCCCACCGTCGTCACGGTGACGGTCGTGAAATAGAGCACATCGACAAAGCTGATATGATTGTCGAGATTGTCCTTCAGCCCGTCCCGCCCGACCCAGTGGAGCAGCAGCACCACCGCGATCAGCGCGAATACCAGGCCGACGCGCCAGCTCAGGTCCACCCACATCGGCAGGGAGGAGCGCCGCCGCAAAAAGCCTTCGGTCGTCCGCGATGATCCCCGGTTTATCCTCACGGCGCGGTCGGCAGATGCGTAACGGGATTCACCGGCACCCGATCCTTGCGCAATTCGAAATGCAGCTTGGGCTGGCTGGCATAGCCGGTGTCGCCGGTCAGGCCGATGGTCTGGCCGCGCGTGATTTTCTGGCCGCGCACCACATCCACGCGGCTGGCATGGCCATAGGCGCTGACCCAGCCGCTGCCATGGTTGATCAGCACCAGCCCGCCAAACACCGCGACCCGGTCGCCCGCATAGGCGACAACGCCGTCCGCCGCCGCGCGGATCGGCGTGCCGGCGGGAACGCCAATATCGATGCCATTATTCTTCGCGCCGCTTTCGCCGGGGCCAAAGCGCGATAGCAGCTTGCCCTTGACCGGCCAGTCGAAACGGCCCGCAAAGCTGCCGGGCTGGGCCATCGGCACGTTGCTTGGCAGCGGGCGCGGCTGCGACGAAGCGACCGCCACCGGCGCATTTTCCGCTGCCGCTGGCTGGCCGCCGGTCAGCACATCGTCAATGTCGATATGGAACGCGGCGGCGCGCTGCTCCAGGCTGGGGGCCGTCGCCGGAGCCTCGCCCGGCAATAGCAGCCTTTGTCCGCGCCGCAGCATGAACGGTTCGGTCAGGCCGTTGGCGGCAACGATGCGGCTCCACGCCACACCATAGGCGGACGCGATCGCGATGCCCGTCTCCCCTTCCGCCACCAGATGATAGCGACCGCCGGGAATGGTGAGTTTCTGGCCGATGCGGATGGCAAAGGGCGGCGTCAGCCCATTGGCGCGCGCGATCGCTTCCGATCCCGCGCCGGTGCGATTGCCGATGCCGCGCAGCGTGTCGCCGGGCTGGACGACATAGGTGGACGTCGCCACCGTCTGCGCATTGGCGACCACCTGCTGCGCGGTCCATACCGGCTCGGCTTCTACCAGTTCGACGGCAGCCGCGTTGGCATTCAACTGGGGCGGGGGCGTTTCGTTGCGGGCCTCCATGGGGATACAGGCGGCCAGTATCAGCGGCGCAAGCAGCATGGCGGATGGAAGAAGCGGACGTGACATCGCCGCCTGTCTATCGCATCGCGCCGCGCTTGCCATCCCCTGCCACTATTGCCCGAACGCCGCCGCAGTCGCCGCCATGGCGCTGTCCTGCGTCAGGTCGTAATGGAGGGGCGTAACGGTGACATAGTCCTGCGCGATCGCCGCCAGATCGCTCCCCTCCGGCACCGCATCGCTGCTGCCCAGGCTGAACCAGTAATAGCGATAGCCGCGCGGGTCGGTCCCTTCGATGATCTTCGTGCGATCGACATCGTGAAAGCCCTGCCGCACGACGCGGATGCCCTTGACCGCGTCGGGTTCGATCGCCGGGAAGTTGACGTTGAACAGCATCCGGCGCGAAGGCGGCATGGCGATCAGCGGGGCGATGGCCTTTGCGCCCCATGCCTGCGCAGCGGCAAAGGGCACCGTGTCGCCCATCCCCTCACGCGCATAGACCTGGCTGAGCGCAATCGACCTGATCCCCGAAATCGCCCCTTCCATCGCGGCGGCGACGGTGCCCGAATAGGTCACATCCTCCGCCAGGTTGGCCCCGCGATTGACGCCCGACAGGATGAGGTCCGGCCGCGCGTCCTTCATCAAATGCCCCACCGCCATCATCACCGCGTCGGTCGGCGTGCCGGTGACGCTGTAATGCTGCGCGCCATGCTTGCGGATGCGCAGGGGCCGGGTGAGCGTCAGGCTGTGCCCCGCGCCCGACTGTTCCTCGCTCGGCGCGACGATCCAGATATCGTCGGAAAACTGGCGGGCGATGGCTTCCAGCACTTTGAGGCCGGGCGCGTGAACGCCATCGTCATTGGTGAGGAGGATACGCATGGAATAAACAACTCCGTTCGGGCTGAGCTTGTCGAAGCCTTCCGCTGAGCGAAGCGACGCCGCCTCGCTAGCGCTCGGCATGGCCCTTCGACTTCGCTCAGGGCGAACGGCTAAGCCTTTGGCGTCAGGCGTGTCACCCCACCCATATAGGGCGCCAGCGCCTCCGGCACGATCACGCTGCCGTCGGCCTGCTGGTAATTTTCCAGCACCGCCACCAATGTACGGCCCACGGCCAGGCCCGATCCGTTCAGCGTGTGGAGGAAACGAGTCTGCTTCTCCCCTTCCGGCTTGTAGCGCGCGTTCATCCGCCGCGCCTGAAAATCGCCGCAGTTGGAGACGGAACTGATCTCGCGATAGGTGTGCTGGCTGGGCAGCCAGACTTCCAGATCCCATGTCTTGCGCGCGCCAAAGCCCATGTCGCCGGTGCAAAGCAGCATCTTGCGATAGGGAAGCCCAAGCGCCTGGAGGATGCCCTCCGCCGCCGCGCACATGCGTTCATGCTCGGCTTCCGATTCATCGGGCGCGCAGATCGCGACAAGCTCGACCTTCTCGAACTGATGCTGGCGGATGAAGCCGCGCGTGTCGCGCCCGGCGGACCCTGCTTCGGAACGGAAACAGGGGGTCAGCGCGGTGAGCCGGACGGGCAGGTCAGCGAGCGGCACGATCTGGTTCGCGACAAGGTTGGTGAGCGAGACTTCGGCGGTCGGGATCAGCCAGCGGCCATCGGTCGTCCTGAACAGATCCTCGGCGAATTTGGGCAATTGCCCGGTGCCGAACAAAGCCTCGTCACGCACCAGCAGCGGCGGGTTGACCTCCTCATAGCCATTCTCAGCCGTCTGCCGGTCCAGCATGAATTGCGCCAGCGCCCGGTGCAGCCGCGCCATCTGGCCGCGCAGCGCGGTGAAGCGCGCGCCCGAAAGGGCCGCGCCGCCTTCAAAATCCAGCCCCAGCGCCGGGCCGAAATCGGCGTGGTCCTGCGGCGCAAAGTCGAAGTCGCGGGGCGTGCCCCACCGGCTGACTTCCACATTGTCGGCTTCATCGTCGCCCTGCGGCACATCGTCGGCGGGCAGGTTCGGAATCGCCGCCAGCATGGCGCCCAGCGCGTCACCGACTTCCCGGTCCTGCGCTTCCAGGGCGGGGGTGCTTTCCTTGATCGCCGCGACTTCGGCCTTCAGCGCTTCCGCCTTGTCCTTGTCGCCTGCGCCCATGGCTTGGCCGATCAGCTTGCTCGCCTCATTGCGGCGGGCCTGTCCGACCTGCAACTGCGTCTTGATCGCCCGGCTTTGCTCGTCCAGCGCCAATATCTGCGTGGACAAGGGGGCCAGCCCGCGCCGGGCCAGGCCAGCGTCGAAAGCGGCGGGATTTTCGCGGATGAAACGGATGTCTTGCATGGGCCAGTCCTATGCCGTCGTGCGACGAGCCACGCAACCCTGCGCGCTGCCGATCGTTGAACAGGCATCCGCTAAAATGAAAAGGACCAGGCGATGCAGATAGAACAGGACGCGCTCATATTGGTAGCTGACGGCCGCAAGATGCTGTTTTTCCGGAACAAGGGCGACGCCGCCATTCCCAGCCTGGAAACCGAGCAGGTCGAGAAGCAGGAAAATCCGGCCGATCGCGAACAGGGCAGCGACACGCCCGGCCGCGCGTTCAATTCGGTGGGCGGCCATCGCAGCGCCATGTCGGAAACCAATTTCCACGATCTGGAGGAGGACCGCTTTGCCGCGCAGGCCGCCGACATCCTCAAGCATCGCGCCTTCGCCAATGATTATGAGAAGCTGATCATCGTCGCCCCGCCCGGCACGCTGGGCGAAATGCGCAAACATTATCACAAGGAAGTCGAAAGCCGCCTGGCAGGCGAGATCGCCAAGGATCTGGTCAATCATCCGATCGCGGACATCGAACGGATCATTGCCGACAATTGATCCGCACCAGTTTTGCCCCAACGAAAAGGGCGGACCCCGATACCGGGAGCCGCCCTTTTTCATGTCATCGCCTGACGAGTCAGGCGGCCTTGTCGGCCTTGCGATCGGCAAAGCGACGGCGGGCGACCAGTGCGACCGCGGCTGCACCGAACAGCAGGATCATCGGCGGGGCAGGGACGTCCGTGCCGCCGCTGCTGCTGCTCGATCCGCCGCTGGAGCTGCTGGACGAGGAAGAAGAGCTGCTGCTGCTCGACGAGGAGGAACTGCTCGACCCCGAACTGCCGCTCGATCCGCTGCTGCCCGTGCTGCCGAAGCTGGACGATCCGCCCGACGAAGAGGAACTGCTCGACGAGGATGACGAGGAAGAGGACGACGAGCTGCTGCCGCTCGACCCGGAACTGCCCGATGAACCGCTGCTGCCGCTCGATCCCGAACTGCCACTCGACCCGTGATCATGGCCATGACCATGGCCCGGCTTGCCGGGTTTGCCGCCGCTCGATCCGCCCGAACTGCTCGATGAAGAACTGGACGAGGAGGAGGAGGATGACGAGCTGGAGCTGGACGAGGACGAGCTGCTGCTGACATTGCCGCTCGACGTGGAGACATTACCGCTCGACGTCGAAACGCCGCTCGATGTCGACACATTGCCGCTGGAGGTGGACACGCCACCCGTTGACGTGGACACGCCGCCGGTGGAAGTCGAAACCCCGCCGGTCGATGTCGATACGCCGCCAGTGGTCGAGCTGGTCGAGCTGCTGATGCCGCCGGTCGAGCTGCTGGTCGAGGAG